>Ga0131853_10000502_pt1 | contig 72068 bp, 68 predicted proteins | sample TergutLab28metaG_FD_92764 | JGI IMG/M metagenome (GOLD analysis project Ga0131853, IMG submission 92764) | Labiotermes labralis P1 segment gut microbial communities from Petit-Saut dam, French Guiana - Lab288 P1 (version 2) (version 2) | ecosystem: Host-associated > Arthropoda: Insects >... | reverse complement strand
GGAAATTTGAAAAAATCGCAAGTGTCATGACACTTGCACTGCTTGCCGATTAGTGAAACGATGAAATTAAGCCATCATTGAGTTTGCTTGGAGTTTGCGCTACAATTAAGCCAATTCTCCATATGTAGAGTTGAGATTATTGTAAGGAGGAGCGCGCATGTATCATCATAACACCCAAGCGACTAACAACAATGTATTGCGCTCTTCTCGTATCGAAAACAGGATATATGAGGATTTGCGCGAACAAGTCAACATAGGTCTTGATGAAATTGAGGCAGAGGGCACCGCCAAGCTAGATACATTTCCATCGCTGATACAGGACATATTTGTGTCTCTTTACGGCTCAAATCTGCAATACAACGATGTTGACACGCTCACCACTGGTGCTCGTGAATTTAACGCCGTGATATTGGACTCTGTTATGAATTGCGAACTGCACTATGTACTCAAATCGCTGTGTGAAGGGCGTGAGCTTATCGCATATGAAGCCATCAAGGCATTTGCTGGCCATTTGTTGGGTAAGTTAGACGAGCTTCTGGATGCCAGTGCCCTTGATGAATTGAATGCTGCCGGCAACGAGCAAGAAATCGAAAGACTATCGCGGGCGGTTAGCCGGGGTATACGTATCGGCAAGAGCCGCCTTCAGGAAGTCGTTGAAGCCGCTGCGGAAGCTGCCCAAATAGCATCTGACACTGTTGAGGCTTGGGGTACTGATGCCAGCTCCCCTGCTGCTTTACAGCAAAACGCAGAGCTGTTGCGCAAAGTGCAGTCTTCTGAGAAGCTACGGGATATTATTAGGTATCTCGTAAGATTCCGTGAGATATGGGACAATGCCCGCAAAAGCAGCTTCACTTACGGCAGGGATGAGAAGTACGATATTGTACTGGGCAACGATTTCACCCGAGCCATTTCTAGTGAATATGTCTACCTTGCAACACCTGAAACCATCCCATTATTCATACGGAAGGTGCAGCGCAAAACCTTAAAGCAATATCGTAAGCGCGAGCGCGTAACCAAAGGCTATGGCGATATTGTGGTTTGCATAGACGAATCTGGTTCAATGGCAGGAGAACGCATTGCTTGGGCCAAAGCTGTGGCTTTGGTGTTGCTGGAACATGCCATAATGAACAATCGAAGCCACGCTATGGTACGATTCTCGTTACCAGAGGAATTTGTGACACATATATTCACAAAGGAGAACTACACAACCGACAATATTTTTGACTTTGCTGAATCATTTCTGTGTGGAGGCACTGATTTTGAAACCCCACTTAGTGAAGCCGCCGCACTGATAGAGAATAAGGGATTCGAGAACGCAGATCTGATGTTTATTACTGATGGTGCCTGTCGTATCAGCAACGATTTTGCTGATGGCTTCCATGACAAACGCTCACAGCTCAATTTCAAAATCACCAGTATTGTAATTGGCACAGATGCAGGCTCTAGCCTTGAACCGTTCTGTGAGAAGGTGTATTGCTTGGACATGGCGGCAGGTGATAGTGTAGCTTGTGATATTATCACGAGCTTTACTCGATAGCTTGATTCTGTCACAAAATGCTTCGCCAGAATTATATATTATGGAATTGCGTACATATTGCTTCATAGGAAGGAGGAGTGCAGCATATGATTGTAAAGAGGTGGTGCAATGGAAAATGTGGACAGGCCGGCGGTTGATGAGGCTGCTTTAGATTTGGTTGTTATTGAAATTAAGTTATTTGTCAATCAAAAGTTGTACAACAAAGGGGCGATAACTCAGGAGATGTATGCGAGAGCCAAGGAAATGATTTTGAAAGGCGACAGAACTGCTACATATTCAGCATCCTAAATTTTACAAACAGGCGGGTTGGTTCTTTTCAACCGCCTGTTTTTTTGTTATAATAGATGTATGGACGATTTACGCAAGGGGGTTTTGTCATGAAAAGGTTTAATGTCACAGGAACTTGCTTTCCAGAGAGACATTATATGGTTGATATTGGTGATAAGCTACAGCAGATAATGGAAATGATTTTTAGAGGCGATTACTTCACTATCAATAGAGCGCGTCAGTTTGGCAAGACTACCACCCTGCATATGATAGCAAGAAAATTGCCTAAGGATTATTTTTGTGTACGCACTACTTTTGAAGGCGAAGGTGATGACCTATTTTCTAGTGAGGAGGCCTTTTGCGGTGGTTTTGTACGCCAAGTAGCTGATGTTGTTGGGCGAACTGATGAGGACTATGCAAAAATGTGGCTAGACGAAAAAGTCTTATCTTTTCCGGCCTTAAAGCGGCATTTAGACAAGGTTTGCACAGGCAGAAATGTTGTCTTGCTAATTGACGAAGGTGACGCTAATGCGCAAAGCCGTGTTTTTCTTCAGTTTTTGGCTATGCTGCGAAGTAAGTTTTTAGAGCGGTATGAAGATGGAGTGAACACTTTTCACAGCGTTGTTCTTGCTGGGGTATATGATATAAAAAATATAAGATGCAAACTAACAGACGACAACCTGCGAGATGAGAGCAAGCTTTTATCCCCATGGAATATAGCCACAGATTTTGAAGTTGATATGTCGTTCAATCCTGCCGATATTGCAACTATGCTTGCTGACTATGAAAGTGACCACAAAACGGGTATGGATATAGATTTACTAGCTAATGAAATTTTCCACTTTACTAACGGTTATCCTGTTTTGGTTTCAAGGATTTGCCAGTATATCGATGAAGCAATAGATAAGAACTGGACGCAAGCAGGTGTCTTGGAAGCAGTAAAGCAAACTACATGGAAAAAGAGTGTCCTGTTTGATGATATTGTTAAAAACCTAGAAAATCATCCAGATCTATATGATTTTATGTACAAGGTGGTTATGTATAGTGAAGATAGGCCACTTTCTGTTCACGACCCCATAATCGAACTATGCCTGATGTATAATTACATCAGGCTTGATGACGACAGGCGAACGCGAGTTTCTAACATAATTTTTGGCACTATGTTAAGCCAGTATTTTATGTCTAAAGATGAAACGGCAGGACGAATCAACAGCAGAACTTGCGGCATTTTGATCCAAGAAGTGACGGCCGGCGGCAAATTAAACATGGAGCTTGTGATGCGCAAGTTTGCGATGTATTATGAGGAACTATTTACAGAAAACGACACACCATTTCTGGAAAAACATGGACGATTAGTGTTTTTAACATTTCTTAGCCCACTACTCAATGGGCATGGCTTTTATCACATAGAAAGCCAGCTAACAGACCTGCGGCGCATGGATATTGTTGTTAATTTTGGCAATGAGCAGTTTATTGTGGAATTAAAGACCTGGCGCGGTGACATTGCTAAAGAGAAGGCCTATGGGCAACTGCTGGGTTATATGAGCACCAAAAGAGCAGACAAGGGTTATTTACTAACCTTTGATTTTCGTAGAGATGAAAACAAAGTGCGAAAAGCTGAATGGGTGCAGATTGGAGATAAACAGATATTTGATGTAGTTGTGTAGATGTGATTGAACAATTCTACCAAAGGGGGTATTGCGATGAAGCGATTCAATGTGACAGGTACATGCGTGCCAGGTAAGCATTACATGGTGGACACCGGCAAGAAACTGAAAGAGATAATCAAACTCATTGATGATGAGCATTATTTTACTATAAATCGTGCAAGGCAATATGGCAAGACAACGACTCTGCATTTGCTTGAAAAGGCTTTGTCAAGCGAGTATACTGTTGTGCGTATTAGCTTCGAGGGGACTGGCGACACTATGTTTTCTAGCGAGGAGGCGTTTTGTCAGGCTTTTTTAAGGATGATACATGGAAGATTAAAGAACACAGATATTGATTATGCAGCACTATGGCAAGATGGTGAGATTGCCAGCTTTGACATATTAAGCGATCATTTGAATACTGTTTGCTATAACAAAAAGATTGTGCTGATGATTGATGAAGTTGATAAATCCAGCAATAATCGCATTTTTTTGCATTTCATCGGAATGCTTAGAATGAAATATTTGGAGCGGCACGATGATTATGTCAATACCTTTCATAGCGTGATTTTAGCCGGAGTTTATGACATAAGAAATATAAAACTTAAATTGGATAGAGGTAAAGGCGAGCAAACTGATTCGGGGCAGCTCCTTAACTCCCCGTGGAATATCGCAGTGGCTTTTGATGTGGATATGTCTTTTAATCCGGCAGAAATAGAGACCATGCTTGCAGATTACGAGACAGACCACAAGACAGGTATGGATATTGCCGCTATCGCCACAGAGATTCACTCATTCACCAGTGGCTACCCTTTCCTAGTATCCAGAATATGCCAATGTATTGACAATGAGCTTGGGCGTGATTGGTCCTCAACTGGAATTCAGGGTGCTGTTAAGATTATCACAGCAGAAAAAAGCGTGCTTTTTGATGATATGTTCAAAAATTTAGAAAACGACCGCAAGCTGTACGATTTCATGTATGCCGTTGTTATGATTGGCGAAAGAAAGACCTTTATTCTTGACGACCCTATTGTTGAATGGTGCCATATGTTTGGCTTTATAGCCCCCAATGAGCAGAATGTCGTCAACGTAGCGAACAAGATTTTTGCACTGCGCATGAGCCTGTATTTTATGTCTAAGGACAGAAACGCCATGCGTATCAGCAGTAAAATATGCAACACTTTAATTCATGATGTTATTAATGGCGATAAATTCAATATGGAACTATGCCTACGCAAGTTTGCAGAATATTACGGCGAGCTGTTTACGCCTAGCGATGCACCATTTCTTGAAAAGCATGGCCGCCTAGTATTCTTGACTTTCCTAAGCCCGACAATCAATGGGCATGGCTTTTATCACATAGAAAGCCAGCTTACAGACCTGCGGCGCATGGATATTGTTGTGAATTTTGGCAATGAGCAGTACATTGTGGAACTAAAGACTTGGAAAGGTGAGGCCGCCAGAGAAAAGGCATACGACCAGTTGTTGGGTTATATGGAAACAAAAAGAGCCGATAAAGGATATTTGCTGACATTTGATTTCCGCAAAGAAGAAAATAAAGAGCGTATAGCAGAATGGGTACAGATTGGAGATAAACAGATATTTGATGTAGTGGTGTAACACAGCGAGGTATCTTATGAATATTGAGTATGCCCTAAAAAAGAGAGTTAAAATAAAATATGACTGCAAAGGCTTTGTAGGACTCCATGCGCTTATCCCATATGATTATTTTGTAGACTATGAGTGTTTCGACCGTTGGAATGATGAGCCTGAATACATCTATTGCAGCGGAAAAGTACGCATTAGCACAATTGACGATTTAAAGAAATATATAAATATAAATACTTGATGCTTATAATTTATGAAGGAGGCTTTGCCATGATAGCTATCGAAAAATTAATTAGTGAAATTAATGCCTTGCCAGAAAGCGAATATGCCGAAGTTGTAAAATTCATTAGCCTCTTAAAGCAAAAACGAAATATTCCTGAAACCTTGCTTTTGCCGGAAAAGGCTCTTGCTGAACATTGGGGCAGACCAGAGGAGGATGAAGCATGGGCGGGTTTGTAAAAGGCGATGTTCTTAGCAATTAGCAGATGTGCTTGACTTTTACTTCCGTATCTCTTATAATAACATGAAGCACACAGAAGTTCATATGATGCGGAGGATTATTATGGGCGGTAGTTTGAAATTATTTGAGAGCAAGCGTATTCGTACCGAGTGGATAGAAGCCACCGAAGAATGGGTATTTTCCATTGTTGATACAATTAAAGCCTTGACAGGCACGGACAACCCGCGGCGATATTGGAGCGACCTAAAGCGCAAGCTAAAAGCCGAGGGAAGTCAGTTGTACGAAAATATCGTACAACTGAAAATGCTATCGTCAGATGGCAAGCGATACAAGACAGACGTTGCCAACACCGAGCAACTTTTACGTTTGATACAGTCCATACCATCACCAAAAGCCGAGCCTTTCAAAATGTGGCTTGCAATGGTTGGAAAAGAACGCATTGACGAAACCAATGACCCAGAATTGACAATAGAGCGTGTCCTTGAAACATATCTGAAAAAGGGTTATCCTCGTGAGTGGATTAACCAACGCTTACAGGCAATTCAAGTACGCAAGGAATTAACGGACGAATGGGATGGTAGGGGCGTACAAAAAGGCGCGGAATATGCCATACTTACAGACGAAATTTCCAAAGCATGGTCTGGCATGACCACACGGCAGTATAAAAACCTTAAAGGCTTAAAGAAAGAAAACTTGAGGGATAATATGTCAACCCTCGAATTGGTGCTTAATATGCTTGCCGAAGCAACCACAGCAGAAATATCAAAAGAACAAAAACCCGAAACATTTACGGAGAATAAAGCAGTTGCCAAAAGCGGCGGCGAAGTGGCAGGTATTGCAAGAAAGGAAGCTGAAAAACGAACGGGTAAGCCAGTTATCACTTCAAAAAATGCCGTGGATTTTAGTAATCTTATATCTAATCTTATAGAGGATGTGGGCGAAGATGGACATATATAGAATGAGAAACGAGCTAAACCAAGGCAAGTCAATATATGACTTGCCTTTACGTGTGACTTTTTATGCCCGTGTGTCAACTGGCACAGACGAGCAAACCCATTCGCTGAAAAATCAGATTGACTATTATTCGGATTTTATTGGCCGCAGCCCCTGTTGGACTTATGTGGAAGGCTATATTGACGAGGCATTGAGCGGGACAAGCGTTACAAAACGAGAATCCTTTTTGAAGATGATTGAAGATGCCAAATTAGGCAAGTTTGATTTTATTGTGACTAAAGAGATATCGCGCTTTTCGCGCAATACCTTGGATAGTATTAAGTATACACAAGAGCTTCTGGTCGCCGGAGTTGGAGTTTTATTTCAGTCCGATAATATAAATACACTGATGCCTGATTCGGAGCTAAGACTAACCATTATGTCCAGCATTGCACAGGATGAAGTGCGCAAAATATCCGAACGTGTTAAATTTGGCTTTAAGCGTTCCATCGAAAAGGGTGTTGTGCTGGGCAGCAGCAATATATGGGGCTACAAAAAAGACGGCGGCAAGCTAGTAATTGACGAAGGGCAGGCAGAGCTTGTTCGGCAGATATTTTATTTGTACGCAACTCAAAATATGGGCATAAGGGCGATTTGCACTTGGCTTAACGAAGATGGTCACAAAAATAGCAAAGGCAATGATTTTTCTTTTTCGACTATCAAAGGCATACTTGTCAACCCAAAATACAAGGGCTATTATTGCGGCAATAAGACCCACAAATATGATTATAAACTGAATGATGTGAAATATCTTGATGAATCCGAATGGGTGATGTACAAAGACGAAGAAAATGTGCCGCCTATTGTTTCTGAGGAAATATGGGATAAAGCAAATGCAATATTGAAAGGCAGAAGTGCGAAACATTCTGGAGAGGATAAGACGAGCTACCAAAACAAATATGCCTATAGCGGCAAAATAATTTGCGCAGAGCATAGCCTGCCGTTTTACAGGGCTTTATATCGCTATAAATCCGGCAATAGGGAGGTCTGGCAGTGCAAGGAGTATTCTGCTAAAGGCAAAGCCGGCTGTACCTCCCCGACTATTTATACCACAGAGCTGGACGAAATCATGAAAGATGCTTACAATACCCTCATAAAAGGCAGGGCTAATATAATTCACGACCTTGTTAAAATCTACTCCTCTATTGGCAGCGATTCAAAAATAAAAGAAGACATGGCGAAAACCAAAGTGCAGATAAATGAAATCATCAAAAAGAAAGACAAGCTATTAGACCTTAGCATAAAAGGCCTAGTTGACGACGAAGAATTTGCAAAGCGCAATCGTCAGTTTAATATTGAAATTGAGGGTTTGGAAATTCGTATGGCAAATTTCAAAGAAGAAGAAAGCAAAAACAAAGAAATCACCCACACAATAGAAACAATGCGCCAACTAATAGCCAGCGAATTAGATTTTGCTGATGGGTTTGATAATGCGATAATTGATAGTCTACTTGATAAAATAGAAGTTTACAAAACCGAAGAAAAAAACGTGATACGCTTAAAGGTCTATTTTAAAGTGCTTACAGACGAAATGAAGTATAAAATCATGCGAGGCAAAACAACTTCTGTTTGTTCCGAAGCATATGCAAACTAGGCGCAGATGCTTTTATTTTCACGCCATAACGGCTACCATGGCGCACGATTTGTGGCGGGGCTAGCTCCATTTCTTCTGTAGATGGTGTTACTATGCCATAGCCTTTATAGCGAACCTCGTCCAAGGCCACACGAATTTTATCGTATTCTTTTTTGGCGGAAGCTAACACCTTTATCGTGGAAATCAGTTTATATTCAGAGTTTATCTCCATGCCTGTGGTTTCTGATAGAACCTTGTAGAATAATGCAGAGTCCACCGCAATTTCTACATCTGTTGCACCACTACCAGGATGTATGCGCTCTACGAATGCTTTTTTTATGTACTCGTTGTCCTCTAGGCTAGCCACATTGGTCTTGACTTCGCGTATTTTTGAGATATCGCGGCTCATTGTCTTTACGCTTTGTATCACAGATTGCTTTACCCAATGGTCAATAGGCAATGGTTCTATCCACTTTGGAAGATTTATACGCAGCTCGCGAACAGGAAATTCAAAAAGAATTTTCTCCATGATATCGTTGATATCTTCACTTTTTAGTTGGGCGCAATTTAGTGTCATTACAGGTATGTTGTGGCGGTCGGCTAGTTCCTTGCGCAGCTCCTCCGTCTCTGGTGCATATGGGCGCGTAGAATTAAGAATCATTATATATGGCTTATTTAGTGCCGCAAGCTCATCCACAACGCGGCTTTCTGCCTCCTCATAATTCTCACGCTCAATATCTGTTATGCTACCATCAGTGGTAATCACGATGCCGATGGTAGAATGGTCGTTAATAACCTTTTGCGTGCCAATCTCTGCCGCTTGCGCAAAAGGTATCTTGTTCTCATACCACGGTGTATTCACCATGCGCGGGTTTTCGCCATCCATGTGACCATTTGCGCCAGGCACAAGATAACCCACACAATCAATCAATCGTACCTTAAAATTCACAACGTCATCAAGGCTAATCTCCACTGCCTCATTTGGTATAAACTTAGGTTCGGTGGTCATAATAGCGCGCCCTGCAGCAGACTGTGGCAACTCGTCCCGCGCCCGCTCCTTATTATACACATTTTCAATATTGGGCAACACCAAAAGGTCCATAAACCGCTTGATGAAAGTAGACTTGCCCGTACGAACAGGTCCCACCACACCCAAGTAAATGTCGCCACCACAACGCTCGGCAATATCTTTGTAGATATCAAAGTTTTCCATGTTCTTCCTCCCTGTATTTCGTATTAATAAATTGGACAATTATTACTACTGTCAATTTATGCGGGGGGTGGGGGGATTAGAACGGTGGGTTTGAGGGAGATGATACACAATGACTACTGCATCTAGAAATGTAACTAAAATACCTTCACGAATAATGAAGAGAGCTTCACCTGACCCCTGACCCCGATTATTATGCCGAATATAAAGTTGATAACTACACTTGGGTGAATTATAATAGCATCAATCCCTTACGTTATACGCAATAGTGTTATCAAATTGAAATCGAAAACGCACAGGTGATCGAGTTGTTCTAGTGATATCAAGTATAATAATTGGGTGTCGAGCCACACCAGCGAGAGCTGTCAGGAATCGAGTAAAACTCACCTTTTTCTCTACTAAAATGCAGGGCTTTGCTATGTATGCTTTTGCATGTAGCTTTTGGTAATTGAAGCTGTACATATTTGTTATCTTTCAGATTTACTAAATGCAAAATACCAGACCTGTCTATGAGAAATATTTGGCTGAATTTCTTTGGGTGATTTGAACAATGATAGATTTGCTTTGCTTCCATAATAAAACTAAATCATCTTCCGAAATACTCGTTGACAAAAAATGCAAGCCAATCCTCTTTAATTTGTCTAGTTTTTCGCAAAAAAGAACGCAGAGCGTTAAGTGGGTACAAATTACCATCGGACGACCCTTTTCCGCCAAGTATTGCGCTGACTTAGTTTGAGTATGAGCAACCTCGCTTTAGATGAACGGTAGATAATAGATAACTTATCGTCAGATAAGCATATTTTTTGTTGTGTTTTATCAAATTCAAACATCCCCTAACTCACATTCGCCCTTATAACATCAATAACCTCATTAATATCAATAGGCTTACCCACATGCCCGTTCATTCCTGCATCCAAACACCGCTCTATGTCCTCATTAAACACATTAGCGGTCATGGCTATTATGGGGATATCCTTTGCCTTTGGCACATCATGGCTACGTATGCGGCGCGTGGCTTCATAGCCATCCATCTCTGGCATTTGCAAGTCCATAAAAATCATGTCGTATTTATCGGGGTCTTGGCTAAACATGCGCACGGCCTCTACGCCATTTTCGGCATAGTCTATATTTATGTCGGTTGGCTCTAGCAGTATCATGACCACCTCGCGATTGGTGGCGATATCCTCCACAAGCAGGATATGCTTATCCTCGAAGGTTTCGGTATTTTCATCTTCATTGGCTGCTTGCTCTTCAGCTTCGACCAGCTCATCAACTTGCGCTATGACGGCCTCTAACTCCTTCTTCATAGCCTCATTTACAGCATCAATGATAACAGAGGCAAACAGAGGCTTTGTAAGGAATCTATCGACACCAGCTTTTTTCGCATCCTTCTCTATGTCGCTCAAGTCAATAGATGAAATCATAGCGACAACGGACTTGCCGCGTGCAGGTATCATCGCCTTTAGCTCTTCGGCAACGTGTATGGATTTTATGCCTTCATCCAAATTCCAATCAATAAAGCAGATGTCATAAGGCTCGTTCTTCATGGCAAGCCCCAGTGCCTCGTTGCCGCTATGGGTTATATCGCAATGCGCCCCAAACTTCTCTGCAAGGTCACCAATATGTGCGAGTACAGAATCATCGCTGTCCATTGCCAAAATACGTACATTGCGCCAGTCTGGTTCTTCGCTCTCAGTATTTTCACCTTTTTTCAAAACTGCAGTGAAGCTAAAAGTTGAGCCTTTACCAAGTTCGGATTCAACCCAAATCTTGCCATCCATCATTTCAACGATATTTTTTGATATGGAAAGCCCAAGACCCGTGCCGCCATATCTGCGGGCGGTATCGGCTTCAACTTGATGGAAAGCTTGGAAAAGCTTAGCTTGTTGCTCTGGCGATATGCCTATGCCGTTGTCTGTTATCTCAATTTGGATTGTGCAAATGCTACCTTCTTCACTAATAAGGCTGGCCCTTAGGCTAACAGAGCCTTCATTTGGAGTGAATTTTACAGCATTGCCCATTAAATTCGTTATAACCTGTGCCAGACGCTGACCGTCACCAATAAGTGCGAGCGGGATGTTTTTGTCTATATCAAGCGTAAATTTCTGCTTTTTCTCATTGATGCTAAAAGTTGCGACATTTACAATGCGGCTTAACATTTTTTCAAAATTAAATTGCTCTATGGAAAGCTCGAATTTGCCAGACTCTATTTTGGAGATATCCAAAACATCGTTAATGATGCCCAAGAGATGAGATGAGGCATCTTCTATTTTGCCAAAGGTATAGCGTGCGCGCTCCATATTGCTTGCTGACTTGCCTATCGCTGTCATACCTATTATGGCATTCATAGGGGTTCTGATTTCATGTGACATATTTGCCAAAAACGCGCCTTTCGCAAGGGCTGCCTGATTTGCCTCATTTTTGGCTTCTGTAAGGGATGCAAGTGTATTTGAATATGCCTTGCAAAATACATAGATGATTCCATTCATGCCTAATGCTCCAAAAAAGCCTAAGTAATTTTGAACAACAGAAAAGCTTGCACCAAGCATATTTTGCCCAAGTACAAAAAGGGAAAATGCTTGCACTGCACTAATGCCAACAATATATGCAGCCAGCCCACGAGGATTCATATATGTGAGAGATATCATCGTGCCGCCGAGAGTATACATGAAAATCAAAAAATCACCCTCAAAATACACTGCGCCAACAGTTAGGAGGGTTATTAGCATTATGGGTGTGATGAAGGACAATTTATCCTTATTGATTGTGCTAATTTCCAGAGTGATAAAGCCTACAATTTTGGCGAGGCTAAGAAGGCTACGAATTGCCAGAAATTCTGTGTAAAAAAGCGCGTAATATGTGCTGGAAAGAGCGACATAAAACAACAAAATAAGCAGGATATATGGTGCAGATGGGTTTTTGTCTGAATTAAAGAATATGTGCTTTTGCATGAAGGGAATCATATTTGTTCACCACTTTTATTTTGTGTAGTTTGTACCCCCTGATTATACCATATACATACTGTTTTGTATAGCAAAAGTTTTAATCAAGACAACCCGCAAGAATTGATACTTGCGGGTTGTCAAACGAGAGAGGCAGCTTTTGTGTTTTGTATCATCTAATAAATTTAGATGGCATTGTGTGTAAAGGAGACGATTGCACCAAGAGGAATCTCTGTTACAGAACCCAAGAATGCGCTTGCATCAAAGCCACCACCACAGGCACGCCTGCAATTGCCCCAGCCACCCCAGCCAAAGCCACCAAAGCCAAAGCCGCCGCTCCAGCCACCAAAGCCACCAAAGCTATTGTCAAAGCCAAAGCCTGTGCCAAAGTTGCCTGTGCATGTGCTACCTACAGGACAGGCAGGAGCTGCGCCCCCTCGTCATATAATTTTGCTACTATAGACTTCCTCTATGTCGTGTTGACCATACTTGTATCTAATATCGACCGAATCACGAGCGATATGTACCCTATTTATGAGTTTGCCGATTAACTCCCTCTGCGTTTCTGTGTTAGCTCGTGAAAATTCCTTTTTCCACGATACAACCAACTTTCTGAAAGAAGCAAGTCCATCTAAGTGAGTGATGGCATCTGCCGTTTTTTCTTTTACGGCATCGACCTCGTATTCCATGTCTGCTAATGCCTTTGCCTTTTCACTCATGGTTTCGGATAGTTGCTTTTCCGTAAAAGCTGATTCACCCGTAAGGCATTTCAAAATTTCTTCTTCGAGCCGAGCCACTTCTTTTTTTAGGGAAGCTATTCTTTGTCCAGTAGGCTTTATCGCTTCGGATAATTCTTTTTGAAGCCTTGCCTTGCGTGTCATTATTGTTCGCGTTATATCCATTGCCTTGATGTTGTCCAAGTAGGCATATATTTCATCTAACACAACAGCTTCTATTCTCTTGATACCGTGCTGTACATATCCATCACAGTTATCTTGCCGTGCTTTCTTGGGGCAGAAATAGTATTTTGAACTGTATACAGCTATTTCGCCTGTTCCTTTTAGTTGTCGCTTTGAGCGACTTATTTTCGGGTGCATTTTTGCGTTGCAATAACTGCAATACGCTACATCATTTAGCAAGAAACCACTTTTGTCATGAGGGATAGCATCGGTAGTTCTCGTGTTGCGCCTACTGATGTTTTCATTGACTTTGTTCCAAAGTGCTTCGTCAACGATTATTAACTCTTGAACAAGCTCCCTTGAGTGTGTCCAAGTTTCTCTTTTAGACGTTATAGGCTTTCCTCGTTGCCTTCTTACCTTGCCCGCAACATAGTCACCTTTGTACACAGGATTTCGCAACATCCTCACAATCGCCTGAACTGTCCACTTTTTTCCTTGTGGCGAAGCTTGCCCTTCATCACTTAGAATTTGTGCCACTCGGTAGCTACCCATATCCATATCAGAGGATAAGTCAAAAATCCTTCTGACGAGTGTTGCTTCTGGCTCATAGATAACCAGTTTTTTACGTTCATAGCCTTTTCGGTTGTATTCGCCAGAATATTCAAGCCTATAGCCATATGGAGCTACACCGCCACGGAATTTTCCGTCCATGACCAACTGATTATGCTTTTCAGCCACACGTATGGATGTATGTTCACTCTCACCGCTCGATTGCCAATATCGTATATAGTTTATCAGCTTGTCGGTATGGTCATCAAAGGTTTGCTGCCCTTCGCTAACACTCCATACTTCAATGCCTTGGCTTACGAGCCACTCTACCACAAATGGGGTTTCGTCCTCACGCCTACCCAAGCGGTCAAACATGAAAACTAGCAGAACATCAAACAACCCAGCTACTGCATCTTTTTGAAGCTGTACCAACACATCACGCTCACTTGCCGATTTGTGATAGCCTGACACTCCCTTTTCTGTGTACTCCTTTTCGAGTTTCCAAGTCCGTTGCTTCTTTATGAAGTCTGCACAGGCTTTTATCTGCATGGGAATATCATCATTGGTTAGCTGTGTTTTCGTGCTTACCCTGTAAAGGCAAGCAACCCTCTTTATCATCACATGATGCACCCCCTATTGCACAAGGTCGAATAGATTGAACTTGAAATGAACATCTATGCTGTCGCTTGAAATAAGCACCGAGTCTATCAATTTCGCTACCAGCATCTTTTGCACATCTACCTCAGAAGTTTCAAACTCTTGTCGCCAGTTTGGTATCATCGTCTGTAGTTCAACAAAAGCATTTACTTCCTTTAAGTTAATAGAGAGTTCATTGGATAATTTTACTTCACCTTGCCTTAACTGCGTAAGCTCATCCTCTTTTTTGCCAATTATTTTTGATAGTTGCTCGGCGGTGAAACTGCTCCCGCCCGTTAGTGTCTTTATGATTTCATTGTTCAGCAGTTCCAGTTCTTTTTCGGTTTTGGCGATTTGCTTCTTAATATCTTGCAAGTCGCTTTCGGTGTTCTTCTTAATCTTACCCTGCATGGCATCTATCTTGGTTGTTAAGTCAAGCGATTGCAAAGTGCTTAGGTAAGCATATATCTCGTCCATAACAACAGGGTCAATCTTCTTTTGGCTGAAAGTCCGTTGACCTATGCATGGAATGGTGGCTCTACGCCCAAAGCATATATATTTTGGCTGTAAATATTCAGTTTCTTGGTTGTCTTTCTTTCTTGTCCACTTCTTTACCGCATATCTTGAACCCATATTTGCACCGCATACAGCGCATTTTGCCAAGCCCACAAAGAGTAAAGGTCCTTTTGTCTGCTTCGGGTATTTTCCTGCTTTAGCTTTCCGTGATTCCCTTACTTCCTCTGCGGTGTCCCAAATTTGCTCATCTATAATTATCAGATGGGGAAGCCGCTCATTGGAGTAAATCCAATTATCCGAGGATACCCTTTTGCTTTCGCCACGTGTAGACGGTCTTTTACCCGACACATACAAACCCTTGTATATTGGGTTTTTAAGTAATGACATGACCGTATCAGTAGTCCAGTAGTTACCCCTCTTTGTTTTGACTTCTCTTTCGTTAAGGTACTTAGCTACCCTATGGCCGCCGTAACCATTTTCACACACGAGCTTGAAAATGAGCTTAACGACCTCGCCTTCTTTTTCATCAATAGCGAGTTCTTTTAGCTTATATCCCTTTTGGTTCTTGTTTTCGCTTTCTACCAACTTATAACCGTATGGTGCTGTGCCACCACGGAAAACGCCGTCCTCAACCATTTGCTTGTGCTTCTCTTTGACACGCATGGAGGTTTTTTCACTCTCACCGCCAGACTGCCAAAAACGAATGTAGTTAATCAGCTTGTCGACTCTGTTATCGAAGCGTTGTTGTCCTTCTTTAACGCTCCACACTTCTATACCTTGACCTACAAACCATTCAACAATAAAAGGGGTTTCATCTTCACGTCTACCCAAACGGTCAAACATGAATACCAACAGAACATCAAATAATCCATTTTCAGCATCAACACGAGCTTGTTGTAAAACATCACGCTGTTCTGCCGATACATGATACCCTGAAACGCCTTTTTCGTAATACTCCTTTGCTAAAACCCAACTCGGCATGGAATCAATGAAGGTCGCACAAGCGTTTTTTTGCATAGGTATGTCATTTTCTTCTACTTGCTTCTTTGTAGAAACACGATAAAGGCAACCAACCCTTGTAATTTTCGCCACGTACCATCACCTCCATGCTTCCTACAATTTTACTACCATAACTGTAGCGCATCAACTTTTCGATTGCAACGTTCATTTTTGTGTTTTGCTATATCTTTTGCAATGTATTTTTAGCTTGTAGCGATGGCAGCCTGTGCGTTTCGCTCTATATACTGGCTTGAGAGGATTTGTATGATTTCTTCTTCGATTTTTTTGCCCTCATCTTGGTTGCCTTTTGGGAAGTGAAGATTTACCCACATCTTATGATTTTCATTGAACCTTTGAAGGGTGATAGTATCTGCCGTCTGCTTCATCTTGTATTTAATACCCCTTATTTCAACTGCTTCATTCACGCCTTCCCCTCCGTTCATAATATCTATTCATAAATATATGCCGCTAAGATCGGCATAGAAACTTGTCATACTATGCTGATGCAAAATTGCACAAGGACAAATTTCCTATTGTGTAATCTCAAATGCAGAATGATACGGCAGACGATTCTCACCAGCCCTATCAAGGACTTTCCGTCTGTCGCATAGTTTCCGCACTCGAAAAATAACCGCTTGGCATAAATATCAAAAACCTAAAAATTAGGCTCAAAAAGGCTTCGCAGTTCTTCTTACAGATATAGAAATGTGCCGTTTTATTCCCGCCCCTGGCATTAGGCATAATCCCAAACTGCTTTTGGTAAAAACATCATAATGCCAATAAACCCGACATTTGTAAGATGTCGGTATCAGTTCGCACTCTCCCCATGCTTATGGCAAGCCGCCCAATGCGGTGAAGCGTTCAAGATGGAAGTATTATTATCTCTGCTGTAGGTAATGGCGGCTTTTATTCCATCGTTCTGCACAGCCAGAATGTATTTGGGTTATGGGTATGACCACCTTGGTCGGCGGTGTTTTTCAAGGTGCGGTTGAGGGAGGGGAGGGGTTACGGCAGCTCCCACTTATGAATTTTCCATAACTCTCCCGAAAAATAAAAAAGTCCCTATATATCTAAAGGACTGGGATTGAGGTTTTGTCTATGCGGTTTGAAAAATAATCAATAAAAAACGCCTAGCAGTTTTTCGCTAGGCGTTTTCTAATTGCACAGTTGTTTGAACTTTGGTTCATACAAATGCTTATCCTTGCCCTTTCTACAAATACAACCATCATTATGGATAATGCCTCTTTTCATAGGAAAAGTAGGCTCGATTTACTTGCCGAACTTGCAGGACACAGGATTGTCTTTTTGCCGCTGTACAGCCCCGAGTGTAACCTCATTGAAAATTTTTGGTCGTGGTTGAAGAGTAGGCTAAGGAAGATTTTGCCGTATTTTGAAAGTTTCGATGATGCTTTGATGGACTGTTTTTGGTTTAGTGGGTATATAATTGCAGAAATTTATACACATCAGATGCCACCCAAGCTCCCTGCCGCAAGCGAAAAAAGCGCGATAGTTCAACGTGTTTTTTGTGAAACTCATTTAGGTTTTGGGGCGCATCTGTCCAAAAAGCGTTACACAGAAAACTCTTTATTTAAAATCATAGCTGCTTTTGAGTCAATAGCACCAAACTCCTTTACCGACCGCAAAATTGTTTTAATGGCCATATCACGAAAACCACTGTCAAAATATATCTTAGACAAACATAGCAAAACATTATTGCTTTCAACTAGGTTTAGTATGCTCAGAGCCTTCTCGAATGCATCATATTCTGAAACGGCGAGCAGATTTGAAAGAACCTGTGATATAATGTCTAAGGTCTTATCATCAAGAGGATTGCTGTCGGCTTCTAAAAAGGCAGAATAGACAGTTTTTTCCATTGAGTCATCCATTGATTCCTTTATGTCGATGAAAAAATTATAACAATCGCTGCATAGTAAACTACATGCGAGCATATATTCTCTGGCTCTGCGCTGTGTGTTTGGGAGTATACCCTTAACAACATCAGGGCAGATAGAATTGCTGAAGCTTTGAAATGCCGCCCTGTACTCTTTAGCATAAAATAACATTCTGCCCCTGAGAAAAAAGGTGTCTGCATCTTTTTCTGTGCTATCGTTATTTTTGCAAGCATCCAATGCTATGTCGGCCTGCCCAAGGAGTTTTTCGTTGAGCAGCGCATCTGTCATTATAACGACATTTAACCTGTAGCTGCTATCCGCAAACAGGTTGCAAAGATTTTTATAAACAATGGCTTTATCCGCAAAAAGCTTATTTAACGAGGCGGCAATCTTATAAATCAGGTAATACCCTTTGTCATTGACTTTTAAGGCTTTCAAATAATGCTCCAGTGCCATGTGATAATCATCCATACCGTTATATATTTCTGCCAATTCAATCAAAGGGTGGATGTTTTCGGTGTTTGGGAAAAAACAGAGATTCGGAGGCGCCTGCCCCATTTCTATGCATCTCTTGAAGCTGTCAATTGCCAGAGTATAGCGTTTCATTCCTGCAAGGATTGAGCCGCGCAGAAACTCAAGGTCTGTACAAGCTGGATAGAATTTTAACCCTTGAGCTAAGGCTGCCAAACTTTCCTCTCTTTGGCCCAAATTTCTCAGGCATGATGCCCTCCGAAATATTAAATGAGGAGAGTATGCAAGATTTATATCTTTGAACTTATCCGCTTTGTCATAGTATTTTAGGGCAGCTTTATAATCACCAGTACTCATATATTGATTCCCCATATTAAATAAATGAAAAGGTTCATTTGGGGTTTTTTCAAGCACATCATTAAGAATTGCCATGTTGCGGTTAAATTTTTTTTCGCCTGAATTGGATTTTAAATATCCATAATGCTTTATCCTGACCCCTGACTGCTCTATCACTGGTTTTCTATCAGGGAAGTTAAACACAGGCTGCTCATGTATTGCGCCTTCAAAACAATACGACCCGTTTTTGAAAATTCTCAATCCCTCGTGTATGCTAAAATTGTTCTCATCATTTTCATTGATAAGATTATGAAACCGAACGGTAAGGCAATCGGCTTTGGTATTTTCAAGCGTTTTGATGAGTTTTGTCAAGTCTTTTGCGTATACAACTTCGTCGGCATCCAAAACGATTATATAGTCTCCCGTTGCATATTTTAAAGAAACATTTCTTGCGTCCGAAAAATTGTTGTTCCACTCCATATTATAAACAGATGGATTAAAACGCTTTATTTTCTCCAATGTGTTGTCCGTTGATCCAGTGTCAACAATAATGATTTCCGTAATTGCTGGCAGAACACTTTCGATGCACTGCTCAATATATTTTTGGGCATCCTTCACTATCATGCATAGGCTTAAAGTATTCAAATTCTCACCACTTTTTTGGTACAAACATGGTTGCCGCCAAATCAAAACTATTGCCAGCAACCATGTCTGTATATATTTTAACGCATTAAGCGGCTATCTGATACCAATCTGCAATCTTTGCATTGTTTTGATTGCAGATTGGTGTGACAAGATTGTTATTCCTCATCAAAATCGAAATCCACTTGACCTTCCCCTACATTACATTCGGCAACGAAATCAATAGGTATGCGCAAATGAATCTTCTGACGTATTTTGAATCTGCTATGATTGGGTCTGCGGCAAGGATCTTTTATTATTTCATGTCCTTGGCACTCGATTTCAACATTGCAGCTATCTGCATAGGCATTAACCACAACAGGCGTTGTTATGGTTATATTCTCACCAGTGTCTACCGTGCAGACTTTTCTATGCTTTGTAAACTGCTCGTGCCCATGCTTATGTTCACGTTCATTCATATTCTCACGTCCGCGCTCATGTCTGTGTTCACGCTCCAAGTTAATCATCTTTTATTTCACCTCCCAGTTAAAAGTGTTAGTTTGCTACCCCTCCTAGGCTTGTCCGTTGTAATAAACAGCAAATGTAGCCCCTGCGCCCGCATCATATTCGATTTGCGCATACCGCGCTAAGATACCAACCACTATGATGGTGGAAGCGGTTCCGTCAACCACAACATCCGTATAATTGGGGTCATCAAAATACGCTGCTCCGTCGGGACTTAACTGCAAAGTTACAGTAATTGGATTGGCATCTGTGTTGTCGACGAACATGGTTGCTGTTTGCTGCTGGGAAATATCCGTTGCCGCAAGAGCAATGCCTGTTGATGTCACACCATCCAACGTTTGTGTGTTTGCTGTAAATTGGTTGCCTGACACCAGGACAGTCAGCAGTGTATTGCTGATGGTTACATCGCCCGCTACAGTAAGCAACGTGTTTGCGATTGTTACGTTGCTTGTCAGACTAAAATCTCCAGAAACAAGCAATTCTCCATCAGTATTTAACTGCAATAACTGCAATGAGCTTGTACCTTGGTTATAGCCATAAATACTGGTGCGTAGCTCTTCGGCAGTTGTGTTGAAAACAAGTGAATTCATTTTTTCACCTCCTATGCATTGTTTTCGACCTTTCATTTAAGACCGTAGTACATGCTATGCTTGTACACGATGAAAGGTTCCCGTTTTACAAAGGTATCAACTGTGCCTGATGCCACACATTGCAATCTATTCTTCTTTTTTCGGAACTCGCTACAATCCTTATAAATTTAGAAAACCTATAAGGCACAATGTCTACGGTTTGCCCTGGATGAATGCGCATTTCCTGCATTTCTTTAACAATCTTTGTCGAATCAGGGCCTCTTTCAAGATGAACCACCACGTCGTGATCACCTTTGTTATGAACAAAAAATGTTATTGTATCTGATATTCCGCTGTAAAACCATGGCGATTTTTGGCTGTGCATGTAACTGAAAAGACGGACTCTTCCCTCGAAGAAAATGCTTTCACCACATGGAAAGATTTTGTTGCGGTAATAATTAAGGACGAGCCTTGAATCAAGCAAATGAGTTGCACCCTCCAAGATAAAGCCATTGTTTTCAGCATAACCAGAAGCAATCATTTTGACTTCCTCAGTTACATCAACAAAAATACTGCATCCGCAATAATCCCTTTGAACTGCTTGCTCGTATTTTTCAAATAGTGCCAAATCTTTTTCCAAAAGATATTCATTAATAGAAATCGTCATCTTATGATTTCTTCCATGATTACCCCGTGGCGTGACCTTGATATAAGCCGTCTCTATTTTATTCGGTCTGTCTATCTTGTCGGCATCAAAATAAAGAATGTGAGAATTATTCTTACGCAATGCTAAAATTGGTATTTCGTTAAGCATATTTGTAATACACCCCCTAACATAATTAAATTTCATTCGAAAGAAAAGCCTTGTACATCTTATGCTAGGAGCGATAAAGCCGTGATTCACTACTTCAAAGTCCGTTATAGCTATTGAGGAAGCTATTTTAAGACATTTCGGTTAGTTGGTGTTGTCTGCGCCAATGGGTTTCTCCATAGATGTGATTATCCTACGCTACACACAAAGGGCAATAGACCTGTTCTAAAACCTTGCAAACCTCACCAAAATCTGCTAAAAACCATCATGGATAACTCAGAACGCATTTCAAAATTAAACGCCGTCAAACCGCTCGTGAAACTCGTCCGTAGCTTCGCCGTATACATCAATGGCTTTGCGATTTTGTAACGAGCCATTGTATTTTCGATTAACTGCATTGCTTTTAGAAGTGTTTTGATAAAAGCTTCCTCCTTCGCTGTAAAATGAAGCTATGCCAACCGCTTCTATACCTCCATAGATGTCAATTACCTCAATGTTGATGAAGATTTCTTTTACATCTGCCAAGAGTGCTTTAATTGCATTGCTTGGGTTATCTTCTATAAGAATGAAAGCCTTTTTGATGCCATTGGGGGGTATGTTCTTATCACTACATACTTGTTCATACTGCTTGTCCTCCTTTTGCTTTATTTTTTAGTGACCGCAGCCGCTTGGTGGTTGTGATATGTCTTACTGATTACAAAAATAAAAAGGCTAAAAATTACATAGAAACAGGACTAAGCCTTGAAGCTATTAGCTTCCTATTGTGACTTAGCCTGCTTCTATGAATGGCGAATTTTGAATTAAAATTTTACGAATTGTTGATTGATGAATACCGTGATAAAACGGAAAGGTATTCGTTGAGATGTATGTTGATTTTATGGTAGTTAAATTCACTGGTTTGCGCCAATGCGAGTGATGAGCTTAACAACTCTTTCATCTACGCAAGCCAAAACACCTGTAAAGCCTGCACCAGAAACGCCGCCAGATGCAGTGAAAATTGTAACTGTTTTGCCGACAAAACGAGACATGTCGGCCATTAGTTCAGGTCTAAGCATGATTTTCTTCCTCCTTTCTAGGAATCATGATGTTTCGCGATTCCCTTTGTCTCATAGTATGTGAGAGGAGGATAAGATGTTACACAAGCTCTTCACCTAGTTTTAATTGTCACCTTAACTGTGTCATCTGCTTGCTTGCCTATTTTTGCTCGTATATCTTTTCGTATGCCAATAATATAGCACACAGAGCCATCGGCATTTTTAACGCCCATATTTACTATGCTACCATCATATGGCTCGCCATCAAATGTAGCACGAACTCTTAATCTGCCCACACCGTATTTTTCTTTGATATCAAAAGGCATGGCAATATATGCCGCATCTTGGTCGGAAACTTTGTGGATAATAGCATCAAACTCATGAAATATCGTCATGGTGCAATCACCACCCATGTCATGTATCCCAGATAAATCAGTATCATAGCAAACCCTTCCAAACGCACTACGCGTTGACTCGATTTCGCAAATATAAAGAATGCTAGCGTTCCAACTGTAAGCACAATCATATCAAATAGGACACTAGGGTCTATGGTCAGAGGGGTTATCACGCCAGAAACCCCAAGCACAAAAGCAATATTAAATATACTTGAGCCGATGATGAAGCCAATAGCAAATTCGCCTTCCTTTTTACGACAAGCTATTAGCGTGGTAATGACTTCAGGTAATGATGTACCCATTGCAACTACAGTAAGACCTACAACGCGTTGCGAAATACCCATGACGGTGGCGATATTTACAGCAGAAGCAACTGTCAACTGACCAGCACCCACAATTACAGCTATACCTAAGATGGCGAGAAGTATATTTTGCCACAGCGGGCGATTTGACGTTGCTTCCACAGCGTTACTGTCATTCTGAGACTTATTCTTTAATGTGCTGCGTACCAAAATTATCATATATGCTACAAACCCTAGCAATAAGACGAGGCTGGCAAGACGAGGCATGGTGTTGCCGAAAACTAAAACGATAATTAAAAGAGCTAAAGTAAAAGCCACGGAAGCCCAGTAATCTCGAGAAATGGTCTTGGTTTTCACAGAAATAGGGTATAAAAGAGCGCAAAACCCTATAATGAACAATAGATTGAAAATATTTGAACCTACAACATTTGCAATAGCTAAATCCCCGCTGCCGCCAATAGCGGCAGAAACACTAATGACAAGCTCTGGTGCGCTAGTCCCCATGGCGACTACGGTTAAACCTATTACCAAGGTAGGTATTTTCAAACGATTTGCTATGGCGACGCTTGAGTTTACAAAAATCTTTGCGCTCTGGATTAGCAAGAAAAAGCCAAGAAGCAACAAAAAGATATCTAGCGCAGTTTGCATTTTAATTATTTCCTCTCGAAAAGTAATAGATATATTATACAAGATATATTTTATCTTGTCCAATGGACACGATATTATTTTTTAAGAAAGGCGGTTGAAGAGTTTGCGTTAAAAGCAAATATGTGATAAAATGAAACCATGTCAAAATTACAGCAAATCATACATAATCATAAAGGTCATGCCGCCGCATTTTTCACCAGCTTTAAGGACTCTGAGGGCAGAGCCACATACAAAAGGGTGGGTGCCATCACTTTCCCTGCCTTTTTTGAGCTTTTTCTTATTTCGCTAAAGGGTATTGTGGATATGATAATGGTTAGCCGCTTGTCTATTGAAGCGATAGCGGGAGTGGGCATTACTACGCAGCCATTTTTCTTGCTTATAGCTATCTTTAATGCTATGAATGTGGGTACAACCACGCTTGTTAGTTGGAATATAGGCAAAGGCGATAAAGCAAAGGCCAGTGCTATTGCGCGGCAGGCAATTATCTTAATTTTGTTCTTGGCGGAGCTATATCTGCCGTTGGTTTTTTTGGCGCGAGATACTTTATGCCGCTGATGATAGGCGACCCTCAGGTGGTAGAATATGCGGTAATGTATCTTGAAATCATCTGCCTTGGCTTGGCTTTTAATGCTGTAGGTATGGGTATTACAGCGGCATTGCGCGGAGCAGGTGAAACCAAAGTGCCAATGATGTATAATCTTGCCTCCAATGTACTGCATTTGATACTTAACTACATGTTAATTTTTGGCAACTTGGGTGCGCCACGCCTAGAGGTAATGGGTGCGGCTATATCCACCAGTGCGGCACGCGCCTTTGCGGCATTTGTTGCCCTTGGTGTGCTAATATTTTGGAGAAAGTCGCCTATGCGCATAAAATTGCGGGATAGTTGGCGCATAAGCACGAAGACAATAAAAGATATAATGGCCATAGGTATGCCAAGTGCTGGCGAACAATTTGTGATACAAACTGGGTTGCTGCTATTTACACGCATAGTGTCAAGCCTAGAAACACAGGCTTTTGCGGCGCATCAAATAGCTATAAATGTGAATACTGTGGCTTTCTCTATTTCCAACGCTTTTACTATTTCTAATACGGCTCTGGTGGGGCGTGCTGTTGGCGCGGACGACTACCCCTTGGCTGAAAAATATACCATTTATGCACGGCGTCTGGCGCGCATTTCTACCGCCGCTGTTACATTAAATTTCATTCTTTGGGCGCGACCCATTATAGGTATTTATACTGATGACCCCGTGGTTATAGCTTATGGTATACCTGTATTTTTCTTTATGGCGGCTACACAGTATATACAATCTTCACAAATGTGTACGGCAGGGGCTTTGCGTGGTAGTGGCGACACCATGTATCCTTTCTATGCATCCATTGTAGGCATTTGGGGTTTTAGGATTATTTTGGCTGCACTATTTGTTTTTGTATTTGACTGGGGTGTTTGGGGTGCGTGGTTGGCGTTTTTTATAGACCAAAATGGTCGCTCTTTTGTGGTTAAACGTAGATTTGATTCTGGAAAATGGAAGGAAATGAAAGCAGTACGTGAAGAAAGAATGCGCAAGCGTGAAGAAAGGCTTGGTAATTAGATATTTCAGACAAAAAAGGACGGTTTTTTAGGGCGATTTCGTCCTTTTTTTGTTGATTTAGCTATGGTACAATATATTCATTATGAATTATGCTGTCAAGACGTAGGGAGGGACATAAATGGCGCAAGCGATTTTGATGCCCAAGGCGGGCATATCTGTGGAAAGTTGTATAATGGGCGTATGGCGCAAAAAACCTGGCGACATTATTAACATAGGCGATATATTATTTGATTATGAAACGGATAAGGCGGCCTTTGAATGCGAATCGACCGCGGAAGGCACGCTTTTGGACGTTTTCTTTGATGCTGGCGATGAAGTGCCTTGTCTTGTAGCTGTATGCGCCATCGGTCAGCCTGGTGAGGATATATCGGATTTGCGACCAATTTCTGATTCTGATGCTGAATTTTCAACCGTGACTGAAACTAGCGCACTACCCATCACAACACCGCTATCAGGTGCAATATCTCCTCGTGCAAAAAATATGTCAGAAAAACTAAAAATTGACCCACTGGCCGCAACGCCAAGTGGTCCACGCGGTAGGATAATAGAGCGTGATATATTAGCGGCATCACAAAATGCTGCTAACGGCGAAGGTATAGGTGGACGCGACCAAGATGGATATATCCGTAGGGGTAGCACTCTGCCGCCCGATGATATAGTTATGACGAACCAATTCAGCAATACGCACTTCACAGACGAAAAAATGACCCCAATTCGCAAAACTATAGCAAAATCTATGATAAAATCTCTAACAGAAATCGCGCAGCTGACGCACCATCATTCATGCGATGCAACTACAATATTAACTTTGCGAAAACGGTTGAAACAAAATGGGGCGGCTTTTGAGCTGGAAGGCGTGACGATAGGGGATATGGTACTATACGCTACTATACGCACATTACAAGCACATCCGAGCCTTAATGCTCATTTGATAGATGGTGACACCTTGCGTAAATTTAATGGCGTACATCTTGGCTTGGCAGTAGACACGCCACGCGGCTTGCTAGTGCCAACCATATTTGATGCTGATAAAATGAGCCTTTTGCAATTATCAAAAGCAGTAAAAAACTTAGCGATGCAAGCGAAATCTGGCAACATAAGTCCTGACTTACTTTCAGGAGCATCATTTACAGTTTCCAACCTTGGTGCGTTGGGTGTAGAAATGTTTACGCCTGTTATAAACCCACCACAAGTCACTATTTTGGGCGTGTGCGGTATGCAAACCAAGGTACGCGAAATTAATGGAGATTTGACAGCATACCAAAGTATGGGGCTTTCGCTAACATATGACCACAGAGCTATAGATGGCGCAGATGCTTCGCGCTTTGCAAGCGATTTATGTAAGAATATTGAAAATATGGACTTGCTTTTTGTGGTATAGGGAGGATTGAGCTGACTATGGAAAATACACACAAAGATGTATTAATAATAGGCGGTGGCCCCGCTGGATACCTTGCAGCAGAAAGAGCGGCGGCAGGCGGGTTGAGCGTAACGCTTTTTGAGGAACGAGCCATGGGAGGCGTATGCCTAAATGAGGGCTGTATGCCTACAAAGACCCTACTACACTCCGCAAAAATATATGATTATGCAAAAAATAGCGCGGCATATGGTGTAGCAGCGGAAAATGTGGCACTAAACCACAATGCGGTTATTGATAGAAAGGATAAAGTTGTTAGAACCCTTGTATCTGGCGTTGAGGCAAAAATGCGAGCGCGTAAGATTGAGGTTATCAATGCTTCTGCTGTTATTTTGGGTCGGCGAGATAACAGTTTTTTGGTTGAAGCGGCGGAGAAGGCATATCACGGTCGCCATTTAATGATAGCTACAGGTTCGGAAGCCATATTGCCGCCAATATCTGGTGCAAAAGAGGGCATTGATGCTGGCTATGTACTAACTAGCCGTGAAATACTAGATTTGCGGGAAGTGCCTGCGAAACTTGCTGTGATAGGCGGAGGAGTGATAGGGCTAGAAATGGCAGCATATTTTGCAATGGCTGGCTCGAAGGTTGTTGTGATAGAGATGATGGACAAAATTGGCGGATACATAGATGACGAGATAGCTGCAATGTTGATGAAGGATTTGCAGAAAAAAGGCATAGAATTTCATCTTGGATGTAAAGTAACGAATATTTCGCCAAAATCGCTTACATATGAGAAAGGTGGCGCAACCACACTGATAGATACCGAGATTGTGCTAGCGGCAATTGGGCGTGCGCCACGTGTAACAAGGATTGGGCTTGAAACCATCGGTATACACATAGAATGTGGATGTATAGTTACTGATAAGCATTTACGTACTAATATCCCTAATGTTTATGCTATTGGTGATATAAACGGAAAATCCATGCTAGCGCATACGGCATATCGCGAAGCGGAAGTTGCTGTTAATCACATTTTGGGCAAACGTGATAATATGCGCTATGATGCAATACCTTCTGTGATATATACTTCACCAGAGATAGCAGCAGTAGGCGAAACGGAGGAATCTGCAAGTGAAAAAGGAATGCGGTACACAGTCAAAAAGCTGTCTATGCGCTACAGTGGACGTTTTATAGCAGAAAATGACGGCGGCGATGGTGTATGTAAATTACTGATAGAAAACGGCACAAATCGCTTGATAGGCGTACATTTGCTGAGTTCGTATTCGTCAGAAATAATATATGGAGCGGCTATGATGATAGAATCGCGCTGGCAGATATCGAACCTGAAAGAGCTTGTTTTTCCACATCCAACCGTCAGTGAAATAATACGAGAGACGCTGTTTGTCTAGTGAAAGGAGGCAGTTATGCCGAAATCGATTAATATTGACCCTATGGACTTGAGCGCACAAGGTGCGATAACATTTACGGACATTCCCGTAAACATATATTCAAAGACGATAGCTGAAGCGCGTAAGGATGATGGGTATTCTGATGTCGACCTAATGCGCATCTACCGCGACATTACGATATTGCGTGAATTTGAGGATATGCTTAATCAAATTAAAACCCAAGAATCTTATGCGGGAATACAAACATCATATCCTGGCCCTGCTCATCTTTCTCTTGGGCAAGAAGCGGCGGCGGTAGGGCAGGCATATTTGCTAGAACGCGATGATATCATCTTTGGTAGCCATCGTAGCCATAGCGAAATTTTGGCAAAGTCGCTTTCTTGCATAGAAAAACTGAATGATGACGAGCTTGTGCATATTATGGAAAAATTCCTTGATGGTCGCATACTAAAAACCCTAGAAGGTGTATTCAAACCATCATCCGCAAAAGATTTAGCTATACACTTTGTGCTTTATGGCACATTAACAGAAATTTTCGCCCGCAAAAATGGCTTCCATATGGGCATGGGCGGCTCTATGCATGCATTTTTCTTGCCTTTTGGTGTTTATCCAAACAATGCTATAGTTGGCGGCAGTGGCCCTATATCTATTGGCGGTGCATTGTATAAAAAATGTAACGATAAATCAGGCATTGTGGTTTGTAATATTGGTGATGGCTCTTTGGGATGCGGTCCTGTTTGGGAGGCATTTAATTTTGCTGCCATGGACCAATATAACACTTTGTGGAGCGATATCCCTGGTGGCTTGCCAATAATTTTCAATATATTTAATAATGGCTATGGTATGGGTGGGCAAACCCGCGGAGAGACCATGGCATACGATATGCTTGCGCGAATAGGTGCGGGCATTGCGCCAAACCAGATGCACGCAGAACGCGTATGGGGGCATAATCCGCTTGCTGTAATAGATGCATACAAACGCAAAAAAGACATAGTGCAAAAGTGTGAAGGGCCTGTGTTGCTAGATGTGGTCACATACCGTCTCAGCGGACACTCTACTTCTGACCAAAATGCGTACCGCTCTAAAGAGGAAATGGATGCTTGGACGGCGGTTGACCCCTGCATAACATTCCGCAAAGATTTGGTGGATGCTAAAGTTGCAACCGATAGTGTATTTGAGACGATATGGTACGAAACACGAGAGCGCATGGCGAAAATATGCCAATGGGCGGCGGACGAGAAAGTATCGCCTTATGCAGACTTTGTAAATGACCGCGCCGTGGTGGAACGCATAATGTTTTCTGATATGAAAATGCCTGTGATGGGCGATAATGAGCCTGTCGTTATGATACCAAAAGAGGAATGCTCGCGCGTGAAACAGATAGCTGGTAAAGAGCGGTATGCATACAAAGACGGCAAACCTGTAAGTAAAATGAAGAGCTACAATTACCGTGATGCTATATTCGAACCCATCTTGGATAAGGTGTACGAAGACTCTTCGCTGATTTTATATGGCGAAGATGTGCGAGACTGGGGCGGTGCTTTTGCCGTGTATCGTGGTTTGGCGGAGGTTCTGCCGCACTCAAGATTATTTAACGCGCCTATTTCGGAGGCGGCTATTGTTGGTTCTGCTGTGGGTTATGGATTGTGTGGTGGTCGCGTTGTTGCAGAGCTGATGTATTGTGATTTTATCGGTCGTGCTGGAGATGAGGTGTTCAACCAATTATCCAAATGGCAAGCCATGAGCGCGGGCATTCTGAAAATGCCAGTGGTGCTACGTGTTTCTGTTGGCTCAAAATATGGTGCGCAGCATTCGCAAGACTGGACTGCTCTTGTAGCGCACATTCCTGGGCTAAAGGTATGTTTCCCTGCTACGCCATACGAAGCAAAGGGACTTATGCAAAGTGCGCTAAATGGCACTGACCCTGTTGTGTTTTTTGAGAGCCAAAGGCTGTATGATATGGGCGAGCAGTTTTATGAAGCTGGTGTACCATCAGAACCATATGAGTTAGAGATAGGCGGCGTAAACACCTTGCAAAAAGGCGCAGATATCACGATTCTTGCCATTGGTGCGACCGTATACAAAGCTATGGATGCGGCAGAAATATTAAAGAACAAGCATGGTTTGGATGCCGAAGTAATCAGCATCTATAGCCTTGTGCCGCTTGATTATACCGACATTATAGCTAGTGTGAAGAAGACTGGACGGGTGGTGCTTACATCTGATGCTTGCGCACGTGGTTCATTTTTAAATGATATAGCGCGAAATATCACAGAGCTATGCTTTGATGAGCTAGATGCGCCACCCGTGGTGGTTGGTGCTAGAAACTGGATAACACCGCCATTTGAATTTGATGAATTTTTCTTTCCGCAAGCCAGCTGGATTTTGGATGCAATTAATGAAAACATACTGCCTTTGGCGGGGTATGTACCCACAGAAAGCTTTACTACGGTAGAGCAAATACGAAGAGCATCGAAGGGTGTGTAGGTAATGCTGTATTATGAATCAAAATCTACAGACCCATATCTAAACTTAGCGACAGAGCAATATTTGTTCGATAGCATCAAGGCGCAAGACATCTTTATGTTATGGCAAAATGATAATGCTGTAATCATAGGCAAAAATCAAAATACGGAAGCGGAAATAAATCGTGCCTTTGTAGAGGAAAGGGGTATACGTGTAGCACGGCGGCTTTCAGGCGGCGGTGCAGTATACCACGACATGGGCAATCTGAATTTTACATTTATCATGTCAGATGATGGCTTAGATGAACTTAATTTTCAGCATTTTTGTCAACCCGTACTTAAAACACTATCTGAATTTGGTGTAAAGGCAGAAACACATGGCAGGAATGATATTACTGTAGATGGTAAAAAGTTTTCTGGCAATGCGCAATATCGTAAAAATGGACGCATTATGCATCATGGTACAACCATGTTTAATAGCGACTTGGATGTACTGCAACAAGCACTTTCACCTCCCGAAATGAAGGTACAAAGCAAGGGTGTAGCATCCGTTAGAAGCCGCGTTACCAATATTGGTGAGCATATGCCATCAGATATTACGCTTGAAATATTCAAAAATGCTCTAGTGAAGCATGTGTTGCCACAAGGTTTTGAAGAATATGAACCAAGTGATGCTGATATCAAACATATCGCATATATGAGGGACACGGTATATGATACATGGCAGTGGAATTTCGGGGCATCGCCACAGTATAACATAGTAAAAAAGCGACGCGTGGAAGGTTGCGGCATATTGGAGTTTTACTTAGATATAAAGCATGGTAAAATTGTGGACATGCAGTGCTTTGGTGATTTTTTTGGAGACAATCCATGTGAATTGCTTATTCGTATGCTGATAGACTGCGAATTACGACCAGATGCTATGGCTACTGTCTTGGCAGATATTGATATTAGCAAATACTTCTATAATCTTAATAAACCAACCTTTATAGATATCCTATGCTCGTAAGTGGAGAGGAGGAAAATTCATGAGCTTGCAAAAATTAACAGAAATGTCAAACCGATATGGGGCAAATGAGGCATATGTGCTGGCTGGCGGCGGAAATACATCATATAAGGAAGACGGTGTGATGTATGTAAAGGCATCTGGCACACGGCTTGCAGATATTACGCTTGAGCAGTTTGTGCGGATGGATATGGCAAAGCTAAAATCCATGCTAATAATGGATTACCCTAAAGAAGATGATGCACGCGAGGCGGCGGCTCTTGCGGATATGTTTGCGGCACGACTGCAAGGCGAAGAGGCAAAACGACCAAGCGTAGAAGCTATTTTACACGCGCTTTTCCCATATAAATTTGTACTGCATGTGCATCCGCCTTTAGTGAATGGCTTGACATGCGGCATTGAAGGCGAGCGCATATGCGGTGAGCTTTTTGGTGATTCCTCGGTGTGGATAGGGCTTGTAAAGCCTGGCTATATCTTATCCACTATTTGTAATGCGGCTTTTGAAGAACGGCAAATAAAAACTGGTGAATATCCAAAAATTGCCATAATGCAGAATCATGGCATTTTTGTTGCGGCAGATAGTGTGGAAGAGATTGATGAAATAATGACTGGCGTAATGGCGAAATTGGAATCAAAAGTAAAGCAACAGCCAGACTTCTTACCTGTAGATGTGGATAAATCTAAGCTTTGGGACATAATCCCTGCATTGCGTATGCTATATAGCAACGAAGGTAGGGCGGTGGCGACTTTTTGCGCTAATAAACAAGTGGCATATTTTATGGAAAATGAAACAAATTTTTCGACACTTGTCAAGCCTTTTACACCTGACCATATCGTGTATTGCAAAGATGAACCTCTATTCATTGCGGAGGATGATGACATATCTAAGGTATTTATTGATTATGTTGACAGAAAAGGCTTTGCGCCCAAAGTTATTGGCATACAAGGCTTGGGATTTGTGGCAATTGGGGCATCTAAAAAAGAAGCAGAAATCGCTAAATTGCTCTTTTTGGATGCTATGAAAATATCTGTTTATACTGGGAGCTTCGGCGGTATTCTGCCGCTAACTGCCGATTTTACAGAGTTTATTTTAAATTGGGAAATAGAGCAATACCGTTCTGCGGCGGCTTTTGAGGCAAATAACAATAGGAGACTAGATGGCAAAATAGCCATCGTTACAGGTAGTGCGCAGGGCTTTGGAAAGGGCATAGCTCAGGAGTTAGTTTCGCAAGGCGCATATGTGGTAGTTGCAGATATTAATGCAGATGGTGCAAGAGAATGTGCTGACGAACTAAAGAATATATATGGCGAGTATTGCGTTATGGCTGTGCAGGTGGATGTGACGAATGAGGTATCTATAGAGAATATGGTGCTAGAAACCATACTTGCCTTTGGTGGGCTAGATTTGCTTGTGTCTAATGCTGGTGTGCTTACGGCGGGCAGTGTGTTTGATATGACACAAAATGACTTTGATTTTGTAACGCGTGTAAACTACACAGGTTATTTTTTATGCACAAAGCACGCTGCACAGGCTATGAAAGTGCAAAATCAATATGCGCCAGACTATTTTATGGACATTATAGAAATCAACTCCAAGTCAGGACTAGAGGGTAGCAACAAGAACTTCGCTTATGCTGGCAGCAAATTCGGTGGCATAGGACTTACCCAATCTTTTGCTATGGAGCTTATAGAATACGGCATAAAGGTGAATGCCATTTGCCCTGGTAATTTCCTTGATGGACCACTGTGGTCTGACCCTGAAAAGGGGCTGTTTAGACAGTATTTGGATACAGGCAAGGTGGCGGGCGCAAAGACCATAACCGATGTACGTAAATATTACGAAGATAGAGTGCCGATGAAGCGCGGTTGTGAGATTGCTGATGTGGCGCGGGCTATCTTCTATGTTGTTGAACAAAAATATGAGACGGGTCAGGCTCTGCCCGTAACTGGCGGGCAGGTGATGCTAAAGTGATAGATAATGTTAATAATCACATACACACTGTGTATTCATTTTCTCCATATACACCTATGCAAGCTGTAAAAAAGGCAAAGGAAAGTGGCTTGGATACAGCAGGAATTATGGACCACGATAGCGTAGGCGGCTTGCTCGAATTTATTGCGGCTGGTCGTGAGGTGGGTATTGCAACTACTGTAGGCTTTGAATGTCGCGCCAATTTTGATAATACGCCATTCGTGGGGCGACGTGTAAATAACCCAGACCAAAATTCCGTTGCATATCTTGCCATGCATGGTATACCACATGATAAATTTGATAGGGTAGAAGCGTTTCTTGAGCCACATAGAATGGCAAGAAATGAGCGCAACCGAAAAATGATTATTAGATTAAATGATTTGATGTACAAGCATGGGCTTGAAATCAACTTTGATGCCGATGTTGTGGCTATCTCTCGTCATGATGACGGAGGAAGCATTACAGAGAGACATATTTTATACACTCTTGCAGGCAAAATAATTAATAAAATTGGAGCAGGAGCAAGTGTTGTTGATTTTTTGTATGGCAAGCTTGGCATCGAGGTTATGGGGAACAATCTGGAGAAGCTTAGAAATCCAGACTCGAAATGGTATCAGTATTATCTTCTCGGTGTACTAAAAGGTAATTTGGTGGAAAAGTTTTACATCGATGCCAAGGACGAACTTCCAACACCGCAGGACTTTGTAGCACTGGCAAGTGAAATAGGCGCAATACCTGCCTATGCCTATCTTGGGGATGTTGGTGATTCTGTTACGGGCGATAAACGGTCGCAGAACTTTGAAGATGCCTACTTGGATGAACTGGTGGAATACCTTGCAAGGATAGGCTTCAAAGCTATTACATATATGCCCACGCGCAATACGCATGAGCAATTAAAGCGACTGATGACACTATGCGATAGATATGGATTATTCCAAATATGTGGCGAGGATATAAACACGCCTTTTCAGCCCTTTGTATGTGAAGCTCTAAAGAGCAAAGAATATCAGCATTTAATAACATCTGCTTGGGCTTTGGTAGGACACGAAATATCTGCTACGAAAAATGGGATTGGCATGTTTTCTCAGGAAATAATTGACAAATACCCTTTGCTAACTGAACGTATTGAATATTTTGCAAAAATTGGAAAGGGGCTTGCGGCATGAAAACAAAAGGGATAAGGCTATATGGCGCAAATGATATAAGGCTGGAGGAGTTTGAATTACCAGCCATTGATGCGGATGAACTTTTAGTAAAAATTGTATCTGATAGTGCTTGTATGTCATCATATAAAGCGGTGACTCGAGGTACGGCTCATAAGCGCGTACCTAATGATATTGCAACAAATCCGATAATAATAGGACATGAGTTATGCGGCGAGATAATAGAAGTGGGTGCAAATGTAGACAAAAAATACCACAAAGGGCAAAAATTTACGCTACAGCCTGCAATGCGTGGTACATATGATGCCGCTGGCTACTCTTTCCGACATCTGGGCGGAAATGCGCAATATGGTATAGTGCCAAAATGCTATCTGGAGCAGGGTTGTGTGCTTTTGTATGAAGGTGAGGGGTATTTCGCTGGCTCTCTTGCGGAGCCGTTATCTTGTGTTATTGGGGCTGTACATGCCAACTATCACACACGTCAAGGCGAGTATATACATGATATGGGCATTGTTGAAGGCGGTAACATGGCTGTTCTTGCAGGTTGTGGCCCAATGGGGCTTGCGCTGATTAACTATATTATTAATTGCGACAGAAAGCCAAGCTTGCTTGTGATTACAGATATAGACCAGTCAAGGCTGGACTTCGCCGCGACAGCATTATCTTCTGAAACAGCCGCAGAAAATGGCATACAATTGGTTTATCTAAATGCTTCCACTCCAGATTTTAAAGATAAGATGATGGAGCTAACTGACGGAAAGGGATATAACGACATTTTTGTGTTTGCGCCTGTTGTGCCGCTCATAGAGCAGGCAGACACTATGCTTGCTTATGATGGCTGTTTAAACTTCTTTGCAGGCCCATCTGATTCTGAGGGTTTTACTGCTAAGCTAAACTTCTACAATGTGCATTACAATGCTACGCATGTGGTTGGTACATCTGGCGGCAATACAGATGACTTGAAGGAAGCCTTGGAAATGACGGCAAAGGGCAAGCTAAACCCTGCGCTATTATTAACTCATATAGGTGGGTTAGATTCGGTGATAGACACAGTTAAACGTCTGCCAGAGCTATCAGGAGCAAAGAAGATGATATACAATGATATATCCATGCCGCTCATGGCTATAGCGGATTTTGCAAAATTAGGCAAATCAGACCCGCTATACGCCGACCTAGCTGAAATATGCGGGCGCAATAATGGCTTTTGGAGCGTAGAAGCAGAAGAATATTTACTAGAGAATGCGCCGAGAATTTAATAAAATAAAAACAGGCTGTTTGTCAACAATGTCAAACAGCCTGTTATAAATTACAACGATTTAAATAAATTATAAAACTCTTCTGGTTTTTCTGTATGCGGCATTGTGCCAGCACCTTCAACTAATTTAATCTCAAATGCATCATCAATATTATGGTAGCCTGTAAAGATATTATCATCATTCTCTGGCAAACTGTCGCCAGTAATGATGCTATATGGCATTTCGAGCTGTGTTATTGTGTATTTTATATCTGTATTAAAGAATTTGCCAAATAGAGCCGCTAGAGCGTACTTGCCTTGTGCGCCGCCAGAATGAGCGGCAAGATAAATCCTCTCCAACTCCCCATCATCAAGAATATGTCCTTCGCTCTTGTAATAACCTGCAAACCCTTTCTTGGAGCATAAAGCGTTATAAAAAGATGTACCCAAAACAGGTGATTCAAGCACCTTTTTCATTATGTTGTCCTCGTCTTGCGCTAAAGGCGTTTCGCTCTCCAAGCCAGCTGGCGATATAAGTACAATTTTCTTGAAATCTTCAGGATTAAGAGAAGCGCAGCTTACCAAAGCTGCTGCTGTATGAAGGCTTGCAACCGCCGTAACAGGTTCGCTTATCACATTTTCTGCAAAATCTTTTATCAAGCGCACAAAAAGATAGCTGCAATAATCTATTGCTGGCTTGTCAGAGTAGCCAAAACCTAGCAAATCTGGTATATACACTTTATAGTCCTGCGCAAAATACCCCACCACATCTTCCCATTCCATGCCAAAAGCACCAAGGTAAAGACCGTGCAATAAAAGTAGTGGCTTGCCTTCGCCTGCAGTTGTGTAACGAATATTTCCATACTCCCATTCATAAACGTTATGCTCATCAAGTGTGTTTTCTTGGCTTTTTTGGGCGATACGCGCTTCAGCCTTTTTTGCTATCACATGGTTAATGATTATAGGTGTAGCGATTGCGGCACCTATCCCAAGCAGTATCTTTGTACTTTTTTTCATATTTGTCCACTCCTTTCATATAATCTAACAATACCATATTTTTCTTTTAATTGCAAGGAGTAGATGATAATATGACAGAAGTGCTTTCGCTTTTAGCCGAGTTGTTTTTGATAGGTTGCTTGCATGTGATAATGAATTTATTGATAGATTCTGAAAAAAACCCTGTATTTTCAAATATTGCATCCATAGCGTGCTATGCAGGCTCGCTTTTTATTGTTGTGCGCTTTGTAGTAAATAATCTTTTGCCGCAAATGGCGCAGATATTTAGAATGGTGTTATAATGGCTCGAAATAAGCACAATCCAAGGTTGCCCCTTCATAAAAATCCAGATAAGAACGCGCCACAAAGTCTGGCACAACAACAAGTACGCATTTACCATTTGCTTGATGCAAGCAGGGTAGAGTGCAATTAATATCCACAAAATTCCCCCAATGTTAATAAATTTCGTCAAATATTACATTTCTATAACATTCCAAATAAATATTGCGACAAAAGGTTGCATATACCCTTAATTTTCTGATATACTGTAAAATGATATATTGGCAGGATGCCGATGATGTACATTTTAGGAGAATATTTAGGGGGAATTTTGCTATGAACACTTTCGTCAAACGACTTTCCATATGTGTTATATTTTTTTCGCTTTTTTTGATTTTTAGTCATAACTTTAGAGTGGTAGCTCAGGAGAGGTCACTTGTTTCTATGATGCTGCATACCGCTGAGGGCAACTTCTTGTACGAGAAACGCTCAATAACAATCAATCTTAACGGTCAAATATTACCAGAAATTGACATGCCGCCAATTATTATAGAAAACCGCACTTTTGTTCCTGTGCGCCATGTGCTGGAAAGCATGGGTGCTGTTGTGGACTTTCACAGCGAACATCAGCGCATAATGATAGCATATCACGATGACCTCATTGTCATGCATATTGGTCAAAATCAATTTAGTTTTAACGACACTGTGCTAACTATGGATGTTGCGCCACAAATTATAAACGATAGAACACTTGCGCCAGTGTCCTTCATAGCAAATGCGCTTGGCTTTGATGTATATTGGGAAAATGAATCTGCTACAGTTTACTTAACAGCACCATTGCCGCCTGTAACACAAGCGATATTACCACCTGCTGACCCTGGCTTGCCTCCATTTCTTGTAACAATAGACGATGGAGATGATGATTATGACGACTATCATCATAATCACGAAGCGGTAATGCCGTCTGCGCCAGATAGCGAGAACATAAACTTCATAGCACTTTCGAACGATATTACGGCTATACCTATTGTACACGAAGCAAATCCAGAAACCAGCGTGCATCATGTTAGTTGGAATGACGAGCGCACGCAATTTGCTATAACAGCGGCAGAGCGCATAACTTGGGTAAGTTGGCAGATGTTGGAGGATGGTCGCCTTTTTGTTGATGTTCATAATGCCGTCTCAGATTTTGCGCAGTCCTCGTATACAGTGAACAATGGCTTTCTTAGCACGATACGCACAGGTCAGCAAAAAGCAAATGGCGTTAATATTTCCCGTATTGTTTTTGACCTCACGGCACCTGTGGTTTATGGCATAAGCATTTCAGAAGACCGCCATAATGTTTTAGTGACTTTTGAGCAAAACACTATCACCCATATCAATTTTGCAAATACATTTGATGCGCTTGGGCGCGAATCCATTGTGGTAACAGGCACTACAGCTCCTGCTGTGGATGCATTTATGCTATACAGCCCACTTAGGCTTGTTATGGATATACCAAATGCGGCTCTAGCTCCAAACTTCACCACAGATTTAGCGGGGTCAGGGAGATTTATAGACAATATACAATTTTCGCAATTTAACGAAACTACGGTACGCGTGGTGGCGCATCTTTCATACCACCCTGCGTTTTCGGTACAGCTATCGGGCAATACTGCCACAATACATATTACAGAGCCAACATTCCGCAATATATACTATAATGCAGATACAAACACGATAGAAATTACCAAGCCGCCAATCGGTTTTGGTGTAAATCAAATCTTGGAATTTGAGAGATATTTGGATTTGCTGTATCTATTCGTGTTGCCAGGTGATTTCTCTGCGCATTTTGGTTATGGCGAGTTTGTGATACGTCACAACAGCCTACGAGTTATAGAAATATCAACAGAAAATGGCATGACTACACTAACCTTCAACACATCCCAGATAATGGCATATGACATATGGGAGGATGCTGAGCGTATATTTATACGCCCTATACACCCAAAGGAGCGTTATGACTTCATAGTGCTGCTAGACCCTGGCCATGGCGGCTCTGCTTCGGGGGCTGTGCGTAATGGTGTACGCGAAGCTGACCTGAACCTAGACACCACGCTAATGGTGCTAGAAATGCTACAAGCAGATGGAATTGTGCGTGCATATATGACACGCTACACAGATGTAACGGTTGCAAATTCGCATAGAGCTGCGATGGCGAACCAAACGGCTGACATCTTTGTATCCATACATTACAATGCTGTTGCTAACACGGGGGTGCGCGGCACCGAGACATTGTATTTTGTAACGGAGCATGAAAACCAAACTGGCTTTAACTCACGCAGCTTAGCAAGAATTATGCAAGACCAAAAGATAGCAGAGCTTGGTTTAAACGACCGCGGCCTGCAAAACCGCCCAGGTATCCTTGTTCTTAATCAAACGCGCATACCTGCGGTGCTTCTTGAGATAGGCTTTATGAGCAATCCAGAGGAGTTTTTATTGCTTATCGACCCAGCTCACCAGAGACGGGCGGCAGAAGCGATAGTGCGCGGTATATATGAGGCAATGGAAATCTATGCACCACGCAGATAACTTATTAATAAACGACTAATGTAGGGTGGCTCATAGCCGCCCTCTTGCGTTCAAAGGGGTAAATATAATGAATTTACAACAAACTGCAACAGAATTAGCGCGCAAATATGGACTTAACACGCCTGTAATGGCTAGATATGTAGATTTGGTGGCAGAAGTGGGAGAGATAGGAAAGGAATTGCTTGTTGGTAGTGATTATGGCGCGAAAGATATAGAGGCAACGGGTGATATGGTTAAAGAGATGGGCGATGTTGTGTTTTCTCTTGCGTTGCTAGCAAGCTCTTTGGATTTAGATTTGGAAGAATGCCTTCAGCAAAACCATAGAAAAATATCAAATGCGGTTTGAAAATACGGGACAGATTGGCTCATAGAAAGGGCTTGACATTATGGAAAATTTATATAGAAATACAGCATATCTATATGACCTCGATGCAAGGGACATTGTTAATGATGACATACCATTCTATATTGAATATGCCAAAAAACAAGATGGGGTGGTGCTGGAGCTTGGGTGTGGCACTGGTCGCGTAGCCATTGCACTTGCAGGTGCGGGTCATGATGTGACAGGGCTAGACCTATCGCAGGATATGCTTGATGTCTTTCGAGGGAAGTTGATAAAGCAACCAGATATTGCGGATAAAATCAATATTGTGTATGGAAATATAGCAAGTTTGATTTCAATAGCAAATTTGACGTGATAATTGCGCCTTTTCGCGCTTTTCAAGCCCTAACGAATGATGATGACATTAAGAATTGCCTAAAACATGCACGAGAGCATTTATCGGATGATGGTATTTTTATCGTGAATGTATTTAATCCCAATAAAATACTAGATGAAACATGGTATTACCCAGAAATTGTGCAATGGGAGCAACATGATAAGGTAAACAATCGCCATGTTGTTAAAAAGCATTGGGGCGATAAAATAGATGTGGCTAATCAGGTAATCTATCCAAATTTTGCTTATGAAATTACATATCCTGATGGTAAGAAAGAGAGGATAGAGGAAAAGTTAAAGTTGAAATATTATTATTACGAGCAATTACGAACGTTAATTTAGCAAGTGGTTTTGTGATTTATGAAGAGTTTTCGTGGTATGATAAATCGCCCATTGGCGGGCGTGAAAATATATTTGTGTGCAAAAATAGCTTAGCGGAGGAAATGTAATGAATGAAATAGATGCGTATATACAAAATTTCCCAGAAAATATTAGGGAGCGACTAATGGTCATACGTAAAATTGTGCTTGAACTTGCGCCGCAAGCTACAGAGCGCATTTGTATGCGTATGCCGACCTTTGAGTTTGATGGCAAATGGTTTATTCATTATGCGGGATATGCCAAGCATATTGGCTTTTATCCGCAGCCAGACGGCGTTGAGGTATTTAAGGACAAGTTATCGGGCTGCAAAACATCAAAAGGAGCTATACAGTTTCCGCTAAATGAGCCATTGCCGCTAGATTTGATACATGAAATTGTTGCGTATAAAATTGAAAATCATAATAAAGGAGAACAACCGACCATGGATAAAGAGAAGAAGCCAAAAGAAGTGATTATCCCAGATGAATTGGCAGATGTGATAGCTACAGATGCTGAGGCATCAGAGTTTTTTGCTAGCCTGACGGATGGCTATAAGCGCGGCTATTGCGATTGGGTGGGTGGTGCGAAACAAGAGGCAACGCGCCAAACAAGAGCTGGCAAGGCCTTGATTATGCTACAAAATAAGCAGAAAACATTGAAAACATAGACCCTCATCAACTCAAATGCCGTTTGAGCAATGAATGATTTATTTACTAAACATCGTGCTTGCTGTAGTATATACATAAAATCCCGCATGGGGAAATCAGGAGGTACGACCATGAATATGCAAACAATAGGAAAGAAAATCTCTAAATTAAGAAAAGAACGCGACATGACACAGGTGGAGCTGGCGGACAAGCTAGGTGTAACCTATCAAGCGGTTTCTATAGACGAGCTTTTGGATAATGAGAAAGCGGCAGAGATTGTAGCAAATGTGCTGACTGGCAATATTTCGTCATCAATAGCTACGAATTTGGAAGCCTTGGCAGACGTTGCGCCTATACTAAAGCCAAGTCAGGTAAGTATTTTGGCTAAACAGTCAAATGATGGTCAAGGTAGCAAACGAATATCTATTGATGGCGATATGTTGATAGAGCTTGCTCCACATATGGAAAGTGAGGATTTGCGAGAAGTAATTTTGCGATATGGTGATATTGGCAATGTTACGATAACGGAAATCGCTTGCTATTTGGAAACCTGCTAATAAAAGTCAAGCCCTAAATTGAAAAATATATAAAAATATTTTATGGTAAAAAAGAGTATGGCAAACAAAGCGGCGCTTGTAATTGTAATTATTTTACAATTAAACATTTCCGCTGCTGGATGTATGCAAAATTAACGATTACTTACTACGGATAGATTTCATCCAAATGCTCTTTGACACGAGCGTAGTAAATGCGGAGAAACTTGGCAGCTCCTGCCGCCATATAACTGTAGTAATGCTTGCCTTCTGTGCGTTTACGGTCAATGAAAGCAAATATAGGGTCATTAGCAGGGGCACGCATCAAGATGCAGTCCATCACCAAAAACAATGCTCTTCGCAGGTGTGGCGAGCCTTGCTTGGAAATTCTCTCATCACCCCTAAATTTGCCTGACGAGTTTTCGACAGGCTCAAGACCTGCAAAGCACACCAAAGATGACTTTTTAGGGAAACGATATATGTCGCCTATCTCAGCCATTATCTGAGGCCCCAATATATCTCCAACACCATAAAAGTCCATCACAATAGGATATTCAGGCAAAAGGGAAGCCAACCGCTTCATTTCGGCAGCTGTGGCATGGGCGATTTCTGAAATGGAATTAATCAACTTGGCAGCGGAGGTTATGAGCATCTTGGTAGATTCATTCTTTGGCAAGATATTGATATGACCAAGAGACTCTATGTAAATATCTTCTGCCTTAGATGTGCTGAAATTGTAACCGCTTGACTTACACCAATTGCGATATGCTGTGGTAAAAGCTTTTTGCGAAAGTAAGGAAATGCAATGCGGATGCCAAAACCGTATGACAAAATCCACCCACTTCCTGTGGCCGTCACTCTTACGGTCAGGAGATGAAAACAATTCATTCACACCGGGGAACACTTGGTCTGTTAGTGAAATGAGATTGTTTCTTAGGGCGGTTTTGACTTTCATATATTTGTTGTATTGACGGCTATAAGCTTTCAGCATATGTCTGATTTCATTTTCAGGGACATATACAGATAGCTCAAGCCAATGACTTAGACCGTAATTGGCAATCTTTAACGCATCAGCCGAATCAGATTTGACCTTGCGGATGGTGTTATTGCCGTAATTATGGATTATAAGGGCATTAACAACACAAACCGTTAAGCCCGCCTCATGGAGAAAGTAAGCTATCGGCAAATGATAGCCGCCTGTATTCTCCATGATAACCTTGGTTTCACCAGATAAGCCTTTAAGTGTATCTGCCAACTCACCAAGTGCGCTATCTGTGTGACAAACTTCAACAGGTGAAGCCACAACCTCTCCAAAGGGGCGTAATATCGTAACCACGCTCTTGCCTTTGGAGACATCAATACCTACTGCGTTCATAAAACACAACCTTCCCAAAATGAATTTGCAATTGACTAATCAACCTTTACTCATTGCCTATTCAATTTGCTTGGTTACTCGAACGCAGTGATATACACCTTGGCTCAACCTGCTTAAAACGAATGCTACAACAAGAGGTTGGCTGGCTGTTTCTGAAAGCGGACGCTAAAGTCCAAAAGCGAGGTCGCCAGACCAATCACCCTCTTATTGTAACTTCGGCAACAAGATGGAACAAGACATGGCTGGCTGCGATGCCTTATCCGCAAATTTATTGTAGCAAAGCGAGGATTTAAGAGAGATAGCCCTGTATCATTGTGAAAACATTGATAGTGCAACAGTAACCGAGATTGCTTGCCATATGGAAAGCGAGGACTTAAAAGAGGTCGCTATGCACTGCAAAAATTTTGACAAAAAAGCGTTGACTTCGATTGCCTGCTATTTGGAAAGCGAAGATTTGGTGGAGATTATTACAAACATGAAAGGATAAATAAATTGTGAATGATTCATCAATAAGGCTGGATGGCAAGAAGATTTTGATAACGGGCGTGAGCCGCCCCGTGGGCATTGGTGCGACACTTGCCAAACGCTTTGCTGAGGCAGGGGTTGTGGTTGCTGTGCATGGCTTTTCGGATTTTGATATGACCATAAGTCACCTAACTGCCATGCCGAATGGCACAGAAGCGGTAGTTAGGCAACTTAATGATGCAAGGCTGAATGTAACAGCTCTTATATCATCAGATTTGGAGATAGCGGGCAATGCGGAAAAAGTGGTTGAAGAAGCGGTAGCAAAGCTAGGCGCGCTCGATGGTCTGGTGTTGAATCATGCTTATGGAGTGCATGGCAAAATTGGTAGTTGGACAGCGGAGCATATTGACCCTCATCTGCTAATTAATGTGCGGGCATCTATGATGATTCAATCTTTTGTTGCTCAAGCGGATACCACGAAAGATAACGCAATTACACTTTTTACAAGTGGGCAATATCTAAGCCCTATGGTAAATGAAGTAGCATATTGCGTATCAAAAGAAGCTATCATCTGTCTTTGTCGTCAGGCAGCACATTTGCTTGGTTATAAAAATATACGTGTAAATTGCGTAAATCCTGACCCTAATGATACGGGCTATTGTTTTGGCGAAGCCTATGATGCTATTGCTAAGATGTTTCCATCTGAGAGATAGGGAACACCGAATGATACTGCTGATTTGCTCTTATTTTTGCATAGCCATTATGCGAAGTGGATAACAGGGCAGGTAATAGCGAGCGATGGGGGGGTTAGGGAGAGTTGGCAATAGGGTCAATGGGGCTAACAACATCTCTGGGACACCCTTAGTCTTTTGGTCTGATTGGGCGAAATGGTGTAATTATGGACTTTGTTCAATTAGCTCATGTTGTGTGTTTAGTCGTATTGAGGAATGAGCAAGATATCTCTTATAATATATACTACGGTTACTAAATTGTGCGTTATACCTTCTTGGGCTTAATGGATAAAACCTATATCTGTGCCTTTTCGCACAAATGGGTCAAAAGGTCAAGGGTGTCTGGTGCATTGGTCTGGCTGACCTCATTGGGCTAATTAAAGCCAAAATCTGTAAGCAACATACCATCTGGCACTTCTCCAGCAAAAATGGTATTAACAAGCGGCACGCGGCGGCTTACAGGCACTGTGGTTTCTTGTAGAGGCAGGACAATGCGCATATTTGCCTCTATATATAACCACACCTGAAAATTTATTTGATTAATACCCGCAGATGTGAAGGATGTGGCATATTCCACCGTTGCCTCGCCTATGGGTATAATGTTTAGGCTAAAATTGGGTCCAGCTCCAGCAAAAATAGGTATGCCTGTAAAAAGCCCCATAGGCACACTTACCTGCATTGGACTTTCATAAGATAATTTGCTAGAAATATCTACCGCAAGCTGTGCTGCCACCTGATTTACCAAAATAGTGTCCACAGAAAGGCTATTTAGGCGGCCATCAACATCCTGTGTCATATTATAGAAATTCTCACTTGTTAGCTCGAAGCTGTCAACGATGTCTGTCAACGATTCGTTTATCACCTCATTCATCACTGTTACCACCCGTTGGTTTGCGATGGTTGTTACGGCAGGGAGAATGGTGCGGTCCGCTACAACAATTGCAAAATATCCGCCCAATATTACGATAATTAATAATAAAAATAAAATCCGCTTAGCGCGGCTATTTTTTTTTCGTGGGCGGCGGCCCATGGCGAAATACGGTCTTGCCAAAAAATCACCTCAAAATACGCAAAAACACTATAGTCTTGACTTTTGGTAGGAAATGTAGTATACTAATAATGTATGGACAAAATTATTTATTAGAACGAGATATGATGACGATAAATTTTTTCGGAGGGCTTTATGAACTATTCTCAATCAAATAACAAAAAACGTATGCGCAGATATCGCTCGCCTGGCAAAAAACTAGTGAACAAGGTGGGATACCTTATTTTTCGTGTTTTTGTGTCTGCCATATTAATTGGTGCTTTCGCGCTAACGGGTGCTGGCATTGGTTTGTATATGGGCGTGATACAGGGCGCACCATCAATTGAATCACTTAATATTGACCTTTTAGAGGGCAGTAGCGACACCTTTATCTTTGATGCCCATGGCAATGAAATAGCGAGATTGGATGGCGGGACAAATCGTATAGTTGTTGAATGGGATGAAATTTCGCCGCATCTTAAAAATGCTATGGTTGCTATAGAGGATGAACGCTTCTGGGAACATAATGGCATGGATGCCCCTGGTGCTGTTCGTGCGGTTTATCAGACTTTGTTACATGGCAATTTGCAGGGAGCATCCACCATCACCCAACAGGTGGTAAAAATGGACTTGGGCGTAACACGAAATACTATCGAAACCAAGCTGCAAGAGCAATACCTAGCCATACAATTTGAGGCATATCTCACAGAGCTTTTGGGTAGCACAGAAGCAGCAAAAGAGCGCATTTTGCTGCGCTATCTTAATATGGTGCCACTTGGGCATGGTCAAGATGGCGTAGAAGCGGCAGCGTGGCGATATTTTAATAAGCCAGCTAGCGAAATCACGCTATCTGAAGCCGTTGTTATTGCTGCCATCACATCCAACCCAACCCAACGCTCGCCGATACGCTTTCCAGATTGGAATCGTGAGCGTGCAGTGGTTGCGCTTGACAATATGTTGCGCCTTGGAATGATAACCGAAGAAGAACACCGCGAAGCTTACAACGACGATGTTTATGCCCGCATACAGCAGGTTTCTTTTGACCATTTTACTGATGATGTTATTTGGCATAGCTTTGTGGATGCTGTTGTTTTTCAAATGACAGAAGATTTAATGGAAATGGGCATGTCGCGCCGAGATGCGCAAGCAATGCTTTTTAGCGGCGGTCTTCACATTCACACCACCATGGATCCCACAGCGCAACGCATTATGGATGAGGCATTTTTGAATGAGGAGTTTTTCCCCACAAACCCCCAAGACTTTGAATACCGCCTTGTGCTTGACCTTAGTGTACGCAATGAGCTAACGGGGCAGGTACGCCATATGCAAACAAATAGCGATGTTTGGGGAACAAGAGTGACAAATCGTGATATGTTTGATGATTTTATACATTGGGCAGAATCCACACTTTTGGGTATGGATGATGTTATTATAGCGGACACATTTGTATTTATGCCGCAACCGCAATCATCCATGGTGATTATTGACCATTCAAATGGTCATGTTATAGCCATGGCTGGTCAGCGCGGTGAAAAGCAAACCAATAGAAGCCTTAACCGCGCCACAGAAAGCGAACGTAGCCCTGGTTCTGTATTTAAGATATTTGCGGGCTTTGCTCCTGCTTTTGATATGGGCTTAATTACTGCCGCCACAGGCTTTGATGATACCCCAAATATAAGGTTTGACCATAGCTTAGGTAGAGAGGTGGTGTGGCCGCGCAACTGGCATAATAGCTACCGAGGCTTTAATACCGCACGCCGTTCTATAGAGATGTCATATAATGTTATTTCTGCAAAGCTAATCCAAGAAGTGGGTCCGCATAATGCTTACAACTATCTGCTAAATTTTGGCTTTACCACGATTGGTGAAGAAGATTCGGGAAATCCAGCTATGGTGCTTGGTGGTCTTAGCAGAGGTGTTACCAATTTGGAAACAACGGCCGCAATGGGAGCTATTGCTAATGGCGGCATACTACACAGACCCATCCTTTACACTCGTGTATATGATAGAAATGGCGAAATTTTGATAGATAATACAATTTTAAGCCCATCACAGGTGCTTAATCGCAATTCGGCATATGTATTGGTTGATACCATGCGCGGCGTTCTTACGCAAGGCACAGGCGGCACTGCGCGTTTCCGCAATATAGCCATGGACAATATGGGCAAAACTGGTACATCCCAAGAAGGGCGCGACCTATATTATTCTGGCTCTACGCCGCACTTGTCAGCATCTGTTTGGCTGGGGCATGACATACCAAAACCAATGACAACTCATGTAACAGGTAGTGCGGGTAACCATCATATGAGGGTATGGAGTCATGTTATGGAACAAGTTCATATCGAGCTTGATTTGGAACACCGCACATTTGAGCGTCCACAAGGCTTTGTGCATCATAGCGTGTGTTCTATAAGTGGTATGCTACCAGGAGCTGGTTGTTCCACGCGTTCGGAGCTTTTTGCGCCTGGCACAGTGCCTAGCCGCTCTTGTCATATCCATGTGGAATACACGATCAATATTGTAACAGGCATGATACCATGCCAATGGTGTCCACCAGAGCAAGTGCGAACTGGCTGGGGCATATTGCGCGATAGAAGCTGGATGGATGTAGCGGGAGATGTTAATCTGCCTGATTCTCACCTTGAAGTACCACGCGCTGTGCGTGAAGGTATTATCTGCAATGTGCATGGACCATTTGGTGCTGGTTATGGTCAGCTTGACCTTGACAATATCTACCTTGATGACCAAGAGCTGGCTGACCTCATCTATCAATTGCTACATGGAAATCAAGATGATGAACATGGCATCAATGATACACAATATGAATACCCGCATGGCTTTATAGGCGATGATAACAATAATTTGACACCTGTTATGCCTGGTGAGACTATAGGCGGCGATGGTGGCGGGCAAAATCAGCAAACAACGCCTGATACGACTATGCCAACCCCAACCCCAATGCCAGACCGTACACCAATAGGCATACCAGAAAGCACACCACCAGCGATAATTACAAACCCCGACCTGCCACCAGCGGATCCTGGTAGCCCTCCAACACCAACACAAGGACCTATAATTACAAATCCGTAGTGGAGAAAAAATGAGATATTTAAAAGCAAGAAAGCGTAAAAAGCGATTAAAGATTTTTCTTATATTATTTTTGATAATATTAGCTATTATTGCTACTGCTGTATTTGCATTATGGCATTTTGGCGGAAGACCCAGCCTGCATTCGGTTGATGCCTCACAAATGCGCACTATGGATTTTTTGGATATAGATATGTATCCGCAAAGCTTTGCGACAGATGCACTGCATTTGATTCGCTTAGCGGAAGAATCACATCCTATATTTGTTCTTGGGGGTTGGCTACCAAAGGATTACGAGGCTATTCGTGACGAGTTTTTAATATATGCTCGCAATGAAGATATCACGAAATTAGATTTTGCTTTTGCGGCAATGAGGTATATAACTACATTGCGCGATAGCCATACGAGCTTAAATGGGATGAATATGCCTACGGAATCTGGGTCTTGGAAACCAATAATATCTGGTGGTCGCCTAGATATTGACTGGCAAGAGCAAAATGGAAAATTGTTTTTGACAGATGATGACATAACCGAAGTAATTGAGATAGGTGGCGTGTCTGTCGAACAAATTTTTGTGGTAATAGATAGATATTTCTATCCTGAAAATGAATTTTGCCGCCGACAAAATCATAGCAACTTATCCCGCTTAGGTGACATAATCGAAAGGGCGGGAGGCTACATGACAAATGATTCTGTACAAATTACTTTAGTTGATAATCAAGGTGAAGTGGTTACTAAGGATGTGCCATGGGTTTCGGAAGATGCAGGTAGCTCACGCGAATTTATTATTCGCCATGAAATGATAGATGATATTTTCTTCATTGATTTGCGAGTCTTTATCTATGGGGAGCATATAACCGAGACTGTGCAAGCCATTGAGGTCGCCATAGAAAATGGCACACGAGAATTTGTTATTGACCTTAGGGGCAATAGTGGCGGCAGTTCTTGGGCGGGTGAAAGGCTTCTGGGGGCTATGGGTATTACAATTCCTCAGCATGGTATGCTTGTGCGAACCAGCCAACTAGCTATAGAGCAAGGCGGAATGTGGCATCTTGGTATATTGAATTGGTTTGGTGTAGACTATATCATAATGCCGCCTACTATTGATACTGCAAGCAATCCCGACGATATTTTAGTATCTGTGCTAACAGATGCGAGTTCTTATAGCTCTGCTATGTGGATGGCATCTTGGGTGCAAGATGGTGGTTTTGGTAATGTAATTGGCAGCCCTAGCAGAAATGCCCCGACATCTTTTGGCAATGTTTTGCAATATACCTTGCCTTATTCTGGGATTGAAGGAGCTATTTCGTATGTACAATGGCTACGCCCAGACGAAAATGCCAATCCGCTAGTGCTGATGCCTGATATTCTTGTTCACCCTAAGGATGCGCTTGATGTCGCACTGGAATATTTACACAACATGAACAGATAAAAAAACATAGCATGTTTGATGATTGGTATCAAACATGCTATGTTTTTGTTGCCGAATTATTTTGATGATTGCTCGCGATACTTTGTCATTAAATTCTTAAATATCTCGCCTGTGGTAGGTGGTGTCCAAGTAATGGCATCTGCTCCTGCGTTTATAGTATCGGCGATGGACTGCTCACTAGGACCACCAGTTGCTATAATGGCAATTTTAGGAAATTGGCTACGAATTTTATCCACAATCCATGGTGTTTTGCCTGCGGTCGATACATTTAAGATGGCAGCACCTGCATCTATGCGCCCTGCAATGTCATCATGCTCGCTAACGACTGTAATTACGATAGGGATATCAATAACACTAGCGACTTTTTTGATGGTGGCATTTGGGGTAGGGGCGTTAAGTACCACGCCGAATGCCCCCTGAAACTCCGCGCTAGATGCCAGATGTACCACGCGGCTACCAGTGGTTGTGCCGCCGCCAACGCCACATAGTACAGGTAAGTCAGACCCCATTATAAGCGCGTGAGAGATAACGGGTTGTGGTGTGAATGGATAGACGGCTACAACGGCATCTGCATTGATATTGCGGATAATGGCGATGTCTGTGCTAAAAACCAGCGACTTTATTAGCCGTCCAAATATGCGTATTCCCCCACATTTATCAATTTCGTTTGGTATCTCTACCATGTGCTTGCGCAATGCGCCATGGTACTCGGGTATAAATCTTTCTTCCATATCTCATCCCTCCGCTATCAAAATCTTTATAGCCTCCACCGCACAGCCGATGGCGCGCGAGCTATCATGAAACTCTGGGTTGTCAAGCCCTGCGTGTTCGCGCTCAATATTCCATATGGCAGTTAAAACACAACCAACACGCACATTGCGGGTTAAGCCAACTGCAAACAGTGCCGCCGCCTCCATTTCTGATGCTAGACAGCCCGCCTTGAGATATGCTTGCCATCTTTGATTGAGATAATTGTCTATCGGCATACTATCTGGGTCGGTTTCGCCATAAAAGGAATCCTTGGTTTGAACCACACCTATATGATGCCGCAAATTGTTTTTTAAAGCTGCCTGCTGCAAAGCGTTGACTACATAGAAGTCAGCAACGGCGGGATAATCAGGCGTAAGGTATTCCCTGCTTGTGCCATCGCCCCTGATGGCGGCGGTAGCTATAACAAGGTCTCCGCCCATGACATCAAGCTTCATGCCGCCGCTTGTGCCTACACGAATAAATGTGTGCGCGCCGCATTTTATTAGCTCCTCAATGGCTATAGCGGCGGAGGGGCCACCGATGCCAGAGGAGCATACACTAACTTTTTCGCCATTAAGATAGCCTGTATATGTTGTGTATTCTCTGTTTTGTGCCATAAATTCGGCATTATCTAGGTATTTCGCTATCTTAGGCACACGCCCAGGGTCGCCAGGCATGATAATATAGCCGCCCACTTGGTCTGGTGTTAATCCAATATGGTATTGCTTGTCTCCGCTTGCGGTAAACATATAAATCACGCTCCTTTATGCTATTATAGCACAATTTGTCGAATTTGAATAGAAAAATTCAGCGGATGCTATTATGGCATCCGCTGAATCAATTATATGATATTTATGATTTAATATTGCATTTCTGCCAAACGCTTATAGGTATTCCATTTTCTTTTTGCGTCTGCCTCGGCTTGAGCAAATAGTTCATCTGCCACATCAGGGAAGGAAATTTTTAGAGCGGTATAGCGACCTTCTGATGCTATGAAATCTTGGAAATTTGCTGTAGGCTCTTTGGAATCAAGTTGGAATGGATTTTTGCCTTCTATCTCTAGGGCTGGGTTGTATCTGTATAGATGCCAATAGCCTGCGTCTACGGCTTCCTTCATCTTAGCTGTGGTGTTGCTCATATCTATGCCCATGGCGATACATGGTGCGTAGCAGATTATGAGAGATGGACCATCATGCGCTTCTGCCTCTACCATAGCCTTGATAAGCTGATTCATATTAGAACCCATAGATACTTGGGCTACGTATACATAACCATAACCCATAGCCATAAGCCCTAGGTCTTTTTTGCGGATTTTCTTGCCACTTGCCGCAAACTTGGCTGTAGCTGCAACAGGTGTTGCCTTAGAAGACTGACCACCAGTGTTAGAGTAAACCTCTGTGTCAAATACGAGCATATTCACATTCTCGCCGCTTGCCAGCACATGGTCTAGCCCGCCATATCCGATGTCATATGCCCAACCATCGCCACCGAAAGCCCATACAGACTTTTTGACCAAAACATCTTCATTGGCTTTAACAAAAGCTAACTTGTCTGCACATTTTTCACATTTTTCTTTGGCTAATGCAGAGCGAAGTTTTTCTGATGCCACAACAGAACCTTTTGAGCAATCCTTGTCAGCGAGCCATTGCTTAGCTGCTACTTTAAAATCATCGCTACAGCATTGGGCAAGCTCCGTAAGCACTTGCTCTATCTTTTCACGACGAGCCTTAACTGCGAGCTCAAAACCTAATGCAAATTCGGCAGTATCTTCAAAAAGCGAGTTTGCCCAAGCGGGTCCATGACCTTTATGGTTTGTTGTGTAAGGCGTAGATGGTGCGGATGCTCCCCAAATAGATGAACAGCCAGTGGCATTAGCAATATACATTCTGTCGCCAAATAGCTGTGTGGCTAGCTTGGCATATGGTGTCTCACCGCAACCCGCACACGCACCAGAAAACTCTATCAAAGGCTGGATATATTGGCTGCCCTTTACTGTGTGTGGGTCTGCTACATCCTCCTTAACAGAGAGCTTTAGAGCGTGATACCAATTGTTCATTTCGTGTAGCTCTTGTTCAAAAGGTACCATCTCAAGAGCCTTCGCACCTTTTTTGCCTGGGCAGGTTTTGGCACAGTTTGTGCAACCTGTACAGTCAAGCGGGGAAATACCTATGGATAGGTGATAACCTTCCATGCCCTTGCCTATGGTCGGCTTGGTTTTAAAGCCCTCTGGCTTGTTAGCCATTTCTTCTGCATTAAGCAAGAAAGGACGAACAACGGCATGTGGACACACATAAGAGCAGAAGTTGCAATCTATGCAGTTTTCTGGAATCCATTTTGGCACATTTATACCTATATTGCGCTTTTCGTAAGCGGATGTGCCATTGGGGAATGTGCCGTCTTCGCGCCCTTTGAAAGTGGACACGGGCAGGGTTTCGCCGCGGTCTTGCACGATAGGCATAACAACATTGTTTATGAAATCATGGTCAACCTTGTCGTTGTTTTTGATATAGTCAGGTATGGACACAGCATCATCTGTCAAAGTTTTCCATGAATCAGGCACATCAACTTGTACAAAGCCTGTAAGCCCTGCATCTACAGCCTCTTTGTTCATTTGAACAATCTTTTCGCCACGGCGACCATAGGTTTTTTCTATGGCATCTTTCATGTAATTAACAGCATCATCAATAGGAATGATATTGGCAAGCTTGAAGAAAGCGGCCTGCAATGTGGTGTTTATTCTGCGTCCTAGCCCTATTTTTTCACATATGCCAATGCCATCAATGATATAGAATTTGATATTTTTTTGTGCTAGCTCGCGCTTCATGCTATTTGGCAGATGATTTGGCAGTTCATCTTCAGACCACTGGCAGTTAAGGAGAAATGTTCCGCCTTCTTTTAGGTCTCTTAGCATGTCATAATGCCCAATATATGATGGTACATGGCAAGCCACAAAATCAGCAGTTTTTACCAGATATGGAGAGCGTATAAGCTCTTTGCCGAAACGAAGGTGGCTTGTGGATAACCCAGATGTTTTTTTGGAATCATATGCAAAATACGCTTGGGTATACATATCTGTGTGGTCGCCAATGATTTTGATAGAATTTTTGTTAGCACCGACAGTTCCGTCACCGCCAATACCCCAGAATTTGCAAGATGTTGTACCCTCGGGCGTAACATCTATTTCATCGCCTACATGCAAAGAAAGGTTGGTAACATCATCCACGATGCCTACTGTAAAATGATTTTTTGGCGTTGCTTGCTTGAGGTTATCATAAACAGCAACAATTTGAGCGGGCGTTACGTCTTTAGAGCCAAGACCATAGCGACCCGCCACAATTTCTGGCGTGACCTTGCCGTCTTCAAAATATGCCGTACAAACATCTTGATACAATGGCTCGCCTAAGCTACCTGGCTCTTTGCATCTGTCCAAAACAGCGATTTTTTTAGCGGATGCAGGAATGGCGGCTAATAGATGCTTGGCAGAAAAAGGTCTATAAAGATGCACAGAAACCAAACCAACTTTTTCACCTTGTTTTGCAAGGTGGTCTACCGTTTCCTCAATGGTATCACAAGCAGAACCCATAGCGATAATAATTCTATCAGCATCTGGTGCGCCATAATAGTTAAAAAGACCATAGTTTTTGCCTGTGAGTTTATTGATTTCTGCCATATAATTCTCTACAATTTCTGGCACAGCATTATAGAAAGGATTTGATGCCTCTTTGGCTTGGAAGAAAATATCTGGGTTTTGCGCCGTGCCGCGAGTAACAGGATGCTCAGGATTAAGCGCGTTGGAGCGGAAAGCTTGTATGGCGTTATGGTCTGCTAACTTATGCAAGTCATCGTAGTCAAGGACATCTATTTTCTGTGCTTCATGTGATGTTCTAAATCCATCAAAGAAATGCACGAAAGGTACACGCGCTTTGATGGTAGATAGATGCGCTACAGCCGCCATGTCCATGGCTTGCTGAACATTGTTGGAAGCAAGTAACGCAAAGCCTGTTTGGCGTACAGCCATAATGTCAGAATGGTCACCAAAAATAGATAACGCATGACCTGCAATTGCCCTAGCAGAAACATGGATAACACAAGGCAAAAGTTCGCCTGCCATTTTGTACATGTTTGGTATCATTAACAAAAGACCTTGCGATGCGGTGTATGTGGTTGCCAAAGCACCTGCTTGTAAAATACCGTGGACAGTGCCAGCTGCGCCTGCCTCTGACTGCATTTCTACAACCTTCACAACTTGTCCAAACATATTGGTTTTGCCTTCTGCTGACCATTCGTCTGCTGTTTCTGCCATATTGGAGCTAGGGGTGATGGGGTAAATGCCAGCAACCTCCGAAAACGCGTATGACACGTACGATGCAGCAGTGTTGCCATCCATTGTCTTCATTACTTTTTTTGACATATAGTTCTCCTCTCAAATTAGTAGGATATCTCAATTTCTATCATACCAATAATTTTCTGGTAATTCAAGTATTTTTTACTATTTTGCTTAAATTATTTTATTTTATGTTCTATATTTTTTGAAAAATAGGGCAAGATAATAAAAAAGCAAGGGAGGCATGGCTATGTTGGAAGAAAATAGCGTGAACATAAACGAAAATAAGGATAAACGAGAGGTCGTGAACAAATTTCGTTACGAAATGGCGGATGAAATAGGCGTGCCAACACGATATGCTACAGGTGTCGGTACAAAATACGGCTCGGCGGGCTTTAAAAGCGGATATTTGATGCAACGCCTGATAGATGCGCAGGAAAAGCAAATGGGGAATCAAGGGAGATGAAAGTTGGAGGGTCTTGCATAAGACCCTCTTATATTGTATAATTATGAAAACGGATAGAAATGGGGCAGAGCTTTGATTTCATATATAATAGGTCAGGTGGCTGAGATTTCAGACGGCATTGTAGTTGTAGAATGTAATAACATGGGATATCTGATAAATATTTCGGCAGCTACAATGACACGTCTTTCAATGGAGCAAAATGTTAAATTACATACTATCATGCAAATACGTGAAAATGATATTAGCCTAATTGGCTTCTTATCTCAAGAGGATGCTAGGATTTATAATTTGTTAGTGTCTGTTAGTGGCGTGGGTACAAAAGCCGCATTGGCTATACAGTCGGCTATGGATGCCTCGCAGATAATTTTAGCAATTTTGGCGGGGGAAGAAGACCAGCTAACCCGCGCACAAGGCGTTGGCAAAAAGTTAGCGGGACGCATTGTTCTAGAGTTAAAGGATAAGCTAAAAAGCGTGGATGGCTATGAAGCGGTGCGACCACAGCAAAGCATAACGGAAGGTGGCGGGCAAGCAAAGCAAGATGCTATTGATGCATTGCTTGCACTTGGGTATAGCCGTACAGAAGCTTTGCGAGTTGTGATGGAGATTACTGTGGATGGCATGAGTACAGAGCAGATTATTCGGCAATCGCTTAAAAAGCTGGTGTCGAATTAGGGAGGGTAAATGCATGTATGAGTTTGAATACTATTTACATGAATCGGATTACATAGAGTTTAATAAAAACCATTATCGGTCAACATCGAAACTATAGCTTAAAAAACATACAAAAATATTTATGCTTATCTGCTCCGTGATTATATTATTTGCTAATACTGTTTTTGTGGTATTCGATTCTGTAACAACTCCTATAATGGTTATGAGCATGATTGGTATTGCTTGCGTTATACTTGTGTTTGTTTTTAAATTTTTTTGATAAAAATATAATTAATTTAATTGTAAAAAGTGTCATTAGAGCTGTAAAAAAACAAGGTAGACTTCCGTATAATAAAAACATCAGGGTGAAATTTTGTGAAGATTGTATTTTTGAATCATCGGAGGTTGGCGAAATTACGATGAAATGTGATTTTCTTGGGAAAGTTGTAACATCTGAACATGGTGACTATCTATATTTTGGTGCAATACAGGCATTAATTTTGCCACAGCATATCTATGAATCTGAACAACAAAGAGTTAATTTTCTGACATTTATTAATGGAAAGGTGTCTGCCAAATGAGCAAACGAATAATAACGACCATAGCAACTGAGGAAGACTTGGTACATGAAACCAAATTACGTCCAGAGGGCTTTGAGTCCTATACTGGTCAAGAGAAAGTGGTCGAGAGCTTAAAGGTCTACATACAGGCTGCAAAAATGCGCAGTGAAACGCTAGACCATGTGCTATTATATGGTCCGCCAGGGCTGGGCAAGACTACGCTTTCGCAAATAATTGCACGGGAGATGGGCGTAAATATCAAGACTACATCTGGTCCTGCTATAGAGCGGGCAGGGGATGTGGCCAGCATATTGAATGACCTTGGGCAGGGTGATGTGCTTTTTGTGGATGAAATACATAGGCTTAACCGCACCATAGAAGAGGTGCTGTATCCTGCCATGGAAGACTTTGTGCTTGACATAATGATAGGAAAGGGACAGAGCGCGCGCTCCTTGCGCCTTGATTTGCCAAAGTTTACTTTAATAGGCGCGACCACACGCATAGGGCTAATGACGGCACCTTTACGTGACCGCTTTGGCGTGGTTAGTCGCTTAGAGCCATATAGTGTTGAAGAACTAACAACCATTATCACGCGCTCAGCGGGAGTGCTATCAATAGATATAGAACAATCAGGCGCGCAAGAAATAGCCCGACGTAGCCGAGGTACACCACGTATCGCGAATCGACTGCTAAAGCGCGTTAGAGACTTTGCGCAGGTAAAGTTTGATGGGATTATAGATGAACGTGCTACTGGTGCTGCGCTGGATATTCTTGAAGTGGACAAAATGGGGCTTGATAATGTAGACCGCACGGTGTTGATGACCATGATAGAAAAATTCGGTGGTGGCCCAGTGGGGCTGGATACACTTTCTGCTGCCACTGGTGAAGATGCGGAGACCATAGAAGATGTGTATGAGCCATATCTGCTACAGCTAGGTTATATACAGCGCACATCGAGAGGGCGCATAGTGACAGCTCTCGGCTATAGGCATTTTGGCATGGCTGTTTTGGAAGACTAAGAACAGGGCGTGATATTTTGAAAATCTTAGGCATACAAAAAATCAATGGTAAAACGGAACAAGCAAGACTAAGCTTGTCAAGGTTATTTCAATTAGCTATACTTGGCATATTCGCTTTTATTGGGCTTTTTGTGCCAAGTTTGCCTGTTTTGATATTCTTGTTTACCCTTATCTTGCTATTGGTCATGTATTTTGTAGTCACGCTTGTTATTATCTGGAAAAATGATGGTAATCATAAATGGGTAAAAACCACAATTGTAATGTTGGGGTTGGCGGTTTTGCTAAGCCTAATCATGGGTAGTTTCTTTGAAGCACTTGCTATATTGGGTATTTTTGGAATACCGCTCACGCTTTTGCAGATGTTTATTTTCGGAGTATCTGACCTAAATCACAAGCATTACTCCAGAAAAACTATTACTAAAAGTTCAAATAGCGATGATATCAAACATCTGCAGAAGGGAGGTAAGGCATACATTACTCATTTTGATAAGCTCTATGCCGAGATACCTAATTTTAAGAAAACGTTTGTAGCAAAGCAAGCGAAGCATGTGCGAGAAGTATATATTCAGACTCATGACTTTATCTCTAAAAATCTGGAATTAGAACCTCTTGCATATGAGCTAACGGACTATTACTTTCCGCAAGCCCTCAAACTATTGGAGAACTATGGTGAGTTTACCAGAAAAAAGGTTAAAGTAGATAATGTTCAACAAATTTTGGATAATATCATCCAATCTTTTGATGCTTTGTGCGGCGCGATTGATATTCAGCTAAACAAGCTGTACGCAGGAAAGGTTTTGGATATCAAAACAGATATGGCTGTTATGGAAAATATGGTAAAAAAGGACGACTTGTGATAGTCGTCCTTTTTGCTATTTATACTTATCAAATCTGAAATATAATACACATGCTGCAATGAATGAAATCAAGCAAATTGCGATGATGCCACCAATGATAGTTGCTATGTTGGTTATGACATAATGCCGATTGTGGTGGCAAATATAACCAGAGAAGCCAGCAAGGTATAATATGCGTAATAATGCGCTTTGTGGTTGTTGGCAATCATGCGCTCATCGGTTTTGGCCAATGAAAATTCTTTTTGTACATCTGGGTCTTTGCGGGCGATAACGATTATGTACAATAGAAACATTGCGAAACCAACTGTTAGCATGATTATTGGTGTTGCAAAACTACCATCATATCCCTCCGCCAACCTAAAAGCAATTTCGACTAGACCATAGCCAATTAAAAAGCCCCATCCCATATTGTATATCCATACAAATAACTTGCCGAGGAAGTTCTTTTTGTTTAGGTTTGGTTGGCGGGCGAAATCCATAACGGAGCTGGCAAGTAATAGAGCTGCACTGCCCAGAGACATAATTAAAAGTAGAAATTTCCCTTCTAATTTTTCGACCTCCATTTTTTATGCAGGTCATTCTTTTTCTGTTCAGACTCAGATGAGACATGGTTGCTTTCGTCTTCATAAATGAAGATATCTTCGATATGCATGTCAAAAAGACGTGAAATTTTAAAGGCCAGTAAAATAGAGGGGTTGTAGCGACCATTTTCTAATGAGCTTATGATTTGGCGGCTTACCCCTAATGCATCTGCCAACTCTTCTCGTGACATACCGCGCGATTTGCGTATTTTCTCGAGATTATTTTTCATCTTACGCCCTCACTACTATAGCAAAATACTCGGGAAACATCAAGCTTGCTTTACATAAATGTAAAAGAAATTTTACATCAAAAGTTAAAACCAAGCGACTATGATTAGTCGCTTGGTTCAATGAAACTACTTAGGTAAAACCAGATGCCTTGGCAATCCACCTACAATATATGGCGAAACCTCACCTTGTATCAGAGGCTTAGCATAGTCAATATATTCTTGCGTTATATTGTCGCCATCTGGCGTAATCCATTCACGCGGCACCAATTTTTCGATATTTGCCATTTTTTCAATTTCCATAGCATCTGTAGCGAAGGCGTATGGTTCGCTGGATAGACGCTTAATGATTATTACTCTATTGGTTGCTCCGCCCACAGCAGCTTTCACCGCGCTTTGCCCTACTGCAAACGCTTCGGTTACATCCACAAGAGACTGCAAATGCGCCGCAGAGCGTTGTATAGTAGCAAACTCTATTGCGCGCGTACGAACGCCGAGTTTTCTGTTGATTTCTTGTGAAAGGTATGATGCCGTACCTGAAAGTTGCTTGTGTCCAAAAGCATCAACGGCACTTTTGTCGGATGTTATTTCGTTTACATAACGACCATCAGCCAAGCTAAGTCCTTCTGAAACTATGATTGTAGGCGAATGACCTTCGGACTTTTTAGAAACCATTGATACCTTGTCCAAGAATTTGTCTATATCAAAAGCTAACTCTGGGAGATAGATAAGGTCTGGACCCATAGAATTATTGTCTCGAGCTAAAGCAGCAGCAGCAGCAAGCCAACCCGTGTTGCGCCCCATAACCTCAACAACTGTAACGGCATTATTGCCATACACCTGCGCATCTAAAATTAGCTCTTTGACAGTGGTTGCTATATATTTTGCGGCAGAGCCAAAGCCTGGGCTGTGGTCTGTAACGGCAAGGTCATTGTCTATAGTTTTTGGTACGCCCATGAAGCGTATAGGGCTATTTTTTGCCTCGCCGTATTTTGATAGCTTCATGATGGTGTCCATAGAATCATTGCCGCCGATGTAGAAGAAATAGCCTATGCCCATCTCATCTAAAATCTCGAATATTTTAGCAAATACTTCCTCGCCTTCTTCTGGGCTAGGAAGCTTGTAGCGACAAGAACCTAAAAAGGATGATGGAGTGCGTTTTAGTAGCTCTAAATCTACCTCATCTTTGATATATTCGCCAAGGTCTATATTGCGCTTTTCCAAGAAGCCTTTTATGCCATTTTGCATACCATAAACCTTACCTAAATTGGCTGCTCTAGCACCTGCATAGACACCTGCCAAGCTAGAGTTTATAACAGAGGTTGGCCCTCCAGATTGTCCAACAATCACATTTTTGTTCATTGATTTGTCCTCCTATGTTCTTCTTTTTATGAATGTAAATAATTTTGGTGGCAGAGATAGTGTTATTAAAAGCCCTACGGCTATAACGCCAGCATTTCTTAGGGTCTCTATTCCTAATAGCATGGCTTGGGTGTTTTCGCCCATAACGGCATGAAACATGGTATAGTAGATACCAGCACCTGGGACAAGGGGAATGATGCCTGGTATCATATAGAGGGTAACTGGCATTTTGCGTGCAAAACTCGTTACACGGCTTATGCAGGTAACTGTAATTGCTCCAAAGAATATAGCGGGAACAACCAAATCTGGCGAAGTATCAAAAATTATACGATATACAGCCCATCCAGCCGCGCCTGCAATGCCACACAGAAAAAGTTCTTTGCGCGGCACATTGAATATAATAGAAAAGCCCATAGTGCCGATGAATGCAAGTGAAATTTGTAATAATAATGCCATCATAACACCACGCCTCCCACAAAGGAAATCCATAGTGTTAGTACAGTGCCGACCCCTGCTGCAATGCCTATTGCCACCAAAAAGGCATCCAAAATACGAGCGGAGCCAGATAGTAAGTCGCCTTCTAAAATATCCCTAATAGCATTGGTAAGAGATACACCAGGAACAAGCGGCATGATAGAGCCTATTATAACAAAGTCAAGATTTTCACCTAAGCCTAACTGCATTAGTATAAGTGCGGAAAGAGCACCCATGCCGCCGCCAGTGATGTTTCGTAGCACGGCCGCCACATTGCGCTTTTCGAGGAAAATAACAGGTATTTGCATTAGGAAAGCAGAGATGAAGGCAGCAGCAGCATCCATTGCAGAACCTCCAAACATAGCGGCAAAGCATAGGCTGGCTACAGCAGAGCCGAGAAGCCTAATGGTGTTGGAGTAGGGCGGGGTAGTGTTTATGGTCTCTAGCGACTTTATAGCTGTGTCAATGTTTACCTTGCCCTCAACAAATTTGCGCGAAAGTTCGTTTACTTGCGCGATTTTTGCAAAGTTACCACCGCGGTTTTTTACGCGTTTGAGCATGGCGGCGGGGTTGCCTATTTTATCAACAGCAGATGCAAAAATAGCGGTAGATGTGCAAAGCGACTCGGGGTCACGTACATTGCAATGTTTCAAAATTCGTACCATTGTATCTTCTACGCGGTAGGTCTCTGCGCCAGAGGAGAGCATGATCTCTCCAGCCAAAATTGCAAGCTTTATTGCAGCTCCTGTGTCCATATTTCCTCCGTTAAATTACTTGCTAATGACTACACATTACCATATTTCCTATGCTTTGTAAAGACTTTTTTAAATGAGTAACCTAGAGAAAGGAGAGCATTATGTGTTTCGCGAATAGTTCGCATCATATTTCTGTGGATGATGTGGATAAAGTGATGGAAACATCAATATTTCGCGAATAGGTACTTTATTCACATTTTTGAGCAGGTTTATCCACACATATATCAATATTTCGCGAATAGTATAAATTAATAAAGGGTATTGTGAATAACTTATTGATAAATGTGGATTTCTTAATATGGAATGAATTGACAGCATTTCGCGAATAGTTAAATTATGATGTGTGTTTATGATGGAGGATTTGTGTTAAATAGATTAATATAAGCATCTGTATGAGCTGCTTGATGTGTCTCCTATAATCTTCTGGTTGTAGTGAAAGCACAAAGTTTTTTTGAGCAAAGTCGCGCCTATATCTTGTCATGTGAAGCTAAGAAAGGGTATCTATCGATAATATTCGCACACTTAACGAGGGACAGGTCTTAACAAGGATATATAACTGAACCAGAAAAGATGCGCGAGACTATTTAGTGGAATATAATATTTGGTTGATGCGCACATCTACAGGTAAACAAAAATTCCCCATAACTATTCGCGAAAGTTGTCTTTCGCGAATAGTTATGGGGGTATTGCACATGAGCCTACTCTTTCATTTTGTCTCTTAAATCTCTTGCTTTATCCTTTAAACGGTCAGAGGCTGTCTTTGACACTACAATCTCTGATAGATATCTAATGGCACTCTTGTTATCATCTAAAACCATATATAGCGCGCCTAGAAGATATGTAATTGTGTCATCGGTCAGACCCATTATGGGCAACTTTTCATTTATCAGTGCAGCTAAAAAGCCATCAAGGGTTAGCTTAGCAAGTCGCTTTTGGTTATCTGTATCGCCTTTAACCCTATGAAACCACATTAGCTTCATGTAAATATAGGCTTTTTCGCCATCCTTTGCGTTTTTTGCCTCTGCGCAACGAAGAACCTGCTCATATCGCTTTATTGCCATATCAGCATCAAGGCTCGCTGGATAGTCCTGCAGCTTAAACTGAGGCGTTATTTTTTCTAATATCAATTCTGCTTGCTTGCTTCCTATTCTGTTAAAATACTCCTTAACAGAGGCATATCCGCATTTTGGGCAGATGATAACATCATAATAATTAGGGTCTATTGGTTCACAAATTGGATGCAAGTCAAAATCTACTGATTTATAGCGCATTTTGCTCTCCCGCACAATATTGGAAGCAAAATGCTCATCACAGACTGGGCAATCGAATTTTTTGAAATACGTGTAATCACTGATATTAAAGGCTTTGTCCATATCTATCGCTCCTTTTTGACTTACGCCACCCTCAACCCGCACTGACAACAATATAGTAATGTTGGCGTGAGGATTATTGAATATATCACAATATCTTAATCCTTCATAACATCTCTTAATTCCCTTGCCTTATCTTTGAGGCGTTCAGAAGCTGTCCTAGAAACCACCACATTCGACAAGTACTTCAATGCGCTTTTCTTATCCTCCAAAATCATGTAAAGCGCCCCGAGCAAGTATGTAATCGTGTCGCCTTGAAGACCCATTATCGGAAGGTCTTCTTTAACAAGCGCGCTGGCAAAGCCTTGTAACGTAAGCTGAGCAAACTGCTTTTGGTTGACCGTATCACCCTTTAATCTGTAAAACCACATCAATTTAAGGCAAATATAAGCCTTTTCGCCATCTTTAGCATTTTTTACCATAGAACAAAGCAAAGCCAGCTCGTAACGCTCTATTGCCATGTCTATGTCAAGCTGGTCAGGATAGTCTTGTGCTATATAGTTTGGGGCTATTTCTGTCATTATAAAACCAGCTTGACGACTTGTGATATTGTAAAAATAATTTTTAACTGCCGCATATCCACATTGAGGACATATTATTATATCATAGAAATTTGGATTTATGTGCTGACAAACGGGATATAAATCAAATTCGACTGTTTGCACGCGCAACCGACTTTCTTTTACAACAATGGCTGTGAAATTTGTGTCGCAGACAGGGCAATTAAATCGCTTTGCATAAACGTAATTCTCAAGATTGAATTGGGCTGTCTTTTCTTTGTCTATTATGTGCTTTTCTACATCTTCTTGTGTTTCGGGCTTAAAAATGTCTGGTTTGTCCTTTGCTACATCGGAAAGACCAAATTTTTTAAGTTTGGAAAATATGCCGCTGTCCATAAATTAGCTCCTTTTTGCTCATTAATCATCTTGGCGCAACTTCAAATTTCGTACAGCACGCCGCCCAGCCTCTTGCTTGGTATCTGCGTAAGATTTACGTGTGGTGTTTACATCTTTGTGTCCGAGCAAATCAGCGACAAGATATATATCTCCCGTTTGTCTATACATATTTGTGCCAAATGAAGTCCTTAGCTTGTGCGGAGTGATTTTTTTTAAACTATTCGCTAAACCCGAGTATTTTTTTACGAGATTTTGCACAGCGCGGTCTGTGATGCGCCTGTTTTGTAAAGACAGAAACAAGGCGGCTTCGTGTCCTGGTTTTGTAGGGATATCTGCTCGTACAATAAGATAGTTGCGCAGTGCCTCCTCTACCTCTTCACCAAAATACAAAACAGCTTCGTCGCCACCCTTGCGTACAACACGAAAGCTTCCATTTTCTATATCGATGTCGCCTATATTAAGCCCGACCGCCTCTGAAATACGTATGCCAGTACCTACGAAAAGGCTTAAAAGTGCTACATCGCGGCTACGTGTAATGGCGTGGTATGCCTGTTGGCGTTTTGTTAAGCCATCTCCGCTATCAGCCTCATCAAGCAAATTAGCTATTTCGTGTACATCTAGGTATACTTTTGCCTTTTCTTTTGTTGGGGGCGTAGCTACGAGTTCGGCTGGATTTGCTGAAATTTTGCCTTTTTTGTAAAAATATGCAAATAATGAGCGTATAGCAGAAAGTTTGCGAGCTTTACCTGTCAACTCATTTTGTACGTGATACTCACCTATTTGACCCTCTCGGTTAGTTGTGTAATATGAAAGATACTCCATAAACTCTTCTATATGGTCTACAGTTACTCTGCCAAAATCATCTAAATCAAAATCTTCTACTGTGCTTGCGGAAAAATCTCTGGTCTGTGTCACCAGAAAATTAAAGAAAAGCTTGAAATCATAGGCATAGCCAAGGCGTGTTCGCGTGGATGTATAGTCTGCCCTATTTCGAAAAAATTCACCCAAAAACAGTGGCAAAACCTTGGTTAGTTCACGCAAGCGCAAAATATTTTTCCTATTTTGTTCATCGTGATAATTTGACATATCTCTGACCCACCTAGATAGCAAAAAATTTGTTAAGCTCTGCTATGGCCGCCTCTTCGTCGCTGCCATCAGCTACAAGAGTAACATGTTGACCATCTAAAATCCCTATGGACATCATGCCCATTATGGATTTTGCGTTTATCTGTTTATTATCAATTTTGACAAATATGGAGCTTTGAAACTTTGATGCTGCTTGTACAAACAATGCGGCTGGGCGTGCTTCCATACTAGAATTTACTTTAACAGTCTTTTCAATCATTGTGTTACCTCCAATTCTGTACTTACCTTCTGGGTTTTTTGCCTATATCCATCTGCTATTAACGCGATTTTCTTTAATCTATGATTTACTCCTGATTTTGAAATAGGAGGAATTAACATTTTTCCCATATCCTCCAGAGATAACAAGGGATTATCTTGGCGAATTACAGCCACTTGTGCAAGTCCTTCATTCAAAACAGACAGACCAGCCATGCTCTGGATGAGCATAATATCGCTAACATGCTTTGCCGATGCAGCTACGACTTTGTCCGCATTTGCCGCCGCCGCATTTGCCACTCTGTTGATGGCATTATTAACATCTTTGCCTACACGGCAATTTTCAAACTCCATCAATGCGATATGCGCACCTATAATATTAAGAATGGTCGCTATTTGTTCCGCCTCTTTGAAATATAGAATTTGTTGTGATTTTCGGCTGTGCATCTTTGGATTCAGGTCAAAAAATGCGAATATTTCGATTATATAAGGAAGTTGGTCAGAGTTTATGGCAAATTCCATATGATAGGTGTTGGCAGGATTTGCCATTGTGCCTGCAGCTAGATACATTCCGCGAACATATGCCCTCTTGCAACACTCGCTTTTTACTGGATTTGTTTTTTTATCACAAGCACACAGCATCTTGGCTGCCCACCCATCAGAACTGCTAGGGTTAAAATCTGCTTTTGTCAACATATTAAACTTTGTTTGAACAAGGCTATTTCCTGTTTTCGCCTCAAAGTCAGGTAAAGCTTTGTCGTAGCAATCTACAATAGCTGAAAGCTCTGCGATTCTGCAATGTCTAGGACCTGTTAAACTGAGAATTTCTTGCTTCACCTTGGAAGAAAATGACATATTACTTTCCTCCTTGCAAAATAATTATGTGGTGATATCTTTGTGCCTTGCATTTGCAAAATATCCACATTGTCTTAGATGTGTTACCAAATGATTTACTACGGTTACTGAACGATGCTTCCCACCAGTACACCCGACACTTACGACAAGTTGATTTTTGCCTTCTTCGATATAATGTGGCAATAGAAATTCTAGCAAATCGATAGTTTTCCCCAGAAACTCCTTGGTGATAGGGTTGTCCAGTACAAAATCGCGTACGATAGGGTCGTTTCCTGTTAGGTTTTTCATGTCAGGGTCGTAGAAAGGGTTTGCCAGAAACCGTACATCTAGCACAAGGTCGGAGTCCTGTGGCATACCATGCTTAAACCCAAAAGACAGCAATGTGACTGAAAGACTGCTAAAATCTCTGTTTTCGAGAAAAAGCATATTGATTTTTTCTTTTAGTTGACGTGGCAAAAAGTACCCAGTGTCAACAATATGATGCGACGATGCCTTGACCTTTGCTAACATCTCTCTTTCGCGACCAATACCCTCGATGATGCGGTCTGCTGGTGAAAGTGGGTGGTTACGACGTGTTTCTTTATATCGTTTGAGCAAGATTTCATCAGAGGCCTCTAGGAATAAAATAGAATAATTAGGCAAAATATCCTTCATATTGTCTAAAAGAGGGAAGAAGTCTTCAAAAAGCTTGCGGCTACGAATATCTACACCTAGAGCTACCTTTTCCACATCGCCACCTGGTCGAAAAACAAGTTCGGCAAATTTCGGGATTAATGCAGGGGGCATATTATCTATACAATAGTACCCTATATCTTCTAAAAATTTTAGAACAGTTGATTTCCCTGCGCCGCTCATTCCAGTAACGATGAGCAAAACCATGATATCACTCCCCTACTACCTTAACTTCGGTTTCTAACATTACGCCAAATTGTGCATAAACAGCACCCTGTACATAGCCTATCAAAGCCAAAACATCATCTGCGGTAGCGTTACCAGCATTTACGATGAAACCACAATGCTTTTCGCTAACCTGTGCGCCACCTATTGAAAATCCCCGCAAACCTGTATCCATAATGAGTTTTCCTGCATAATGCCCCATGGGACGCTTAAATGTACTGCCAGCTGAAGGCACGGATAGTGGCTGTTTATCCTGCCGCCTTGTACGATAATCTGACATGCTTGCAGCTATTTCGGTTTTGTTGCCCTCAGACAATTGCACGGTAATGCCACAAACAATGTAGCCTTTTTCTTGAACGGAAGAGCTTCTGTATGCAAAATTCATCGTTTTCAAGTTTATATCACGCATTCTGTAATCTTTATCAATTACTTGGGCGGTGCTAAAAACATCTTTCATTTCGCCACCATAAGCTCCTGCGTTCATTACAACGCCTCCGCCAATGCTGCCTGGTATGCCCTCGGCAAATTCCAGACCGCTTAAAGAATGTTCGCAAGCAAACCTTGATATATCAGGCATTAAAGCCCCTGCTTGGGCATGAATTTTGCTACCGTCCAAAAGTCTTATTTCATTCATGGCGGAGAGCGATATCACAACTCCCCTAATGCCCCCATCACGCACTAACAAATTGCTGCCATTACCGATAATAAAATGCGGTGTCTGGCTATCCTTGCAAGCCCTTAAGACCAGCAGAAGCTCCTCTGTACTTTGTGGCATCACAAAAACATCAGCAGAGCCGCCGACCTTAAAGGTGGTATGATTTTTCATTGGTTCAGATAATAATACCTGATTCGCACCTAATTTCTGGTGCAGAGCTTTGAATATTTCCACTGCTCACCTCAAACAAACTTCTCTAATTTATATTGTATTTCGTTCATACAAATCCTATTCGCCTAAACAGGCAGCACCTACAATACCCGCATCATTGCCTAGCTCTGCTATTACAAATTTCGTAACGACATCTCCGCCCACCACCATATCTGGCATACGACAATCTATGGCATCTATAAGACCTTGACCATGCCCAGAAACGCCGCCGCCAATGACGACAATATCAGGTTGGAAAATATTAACAATATTAGCTAATCCGATACAAAGGTCGTTTACATATTCGTCCACGACCTCGCGGGCAAGACCATCCCCTGCTCCTGCGGCATCAAAGATAATTTTTGCTGTTATTTGGTTCAAATCACCACCTGCCATTTCAACAATAGCACTAGCCATGACTCTATTTTGCCAGAATTTAGCTTGGCGTATTATGGCAGAAGCTGAAGCATATGCCTCCCAGCAACCACGCCGTCCGCAATTGCATAAATTGCCGCCAGCACGGATAACCTGATGACCAATCTCGCCGCCGCCAAAAAATGTGCCTGTATACAGCTTGCCATCGATAATTATGCCGCCGCCAATTCCTGTGCCTAATGTAACGGTTACGGAATTGGAGCTATCCCTGGCGGCACCATATTTTGCCTCGCCCAAAGCAGCGCAATTGCCGTCATTATCAAGCAAAATAGGTATACCTAGCAACCTCAACAGCTCTTGGCTAACAGATTTGTTTTTGAAACCAATATTTGCTCCAGAAAGCACTATGCCTTTTACGGAATCAACGGTTGCAGGAAAACCCATTCCTATATGTCGTATGGCGACTGGGCTATGATTGATAAGCTCTCTACAAAGCGATACAATATCAGCAAGTACGGCTTCAGGTCCCCTATGTGATGCCGTAGGAAGCGATTTTTTTTCTACGACTTTACCATTATCATCGACCAAGCCCACAGCAATATTTGTTCCGCCTAAATCTACACCAATTCTCATAACGCCATCCCTCTTTCGGTTACTGCTTTTATTTGGAGCTTGTCAATAAATAACTTATCATTTTCTTTGCCTTTTTGTACAACCGCTGTATCGGCTCAGCCTTGTGTGCCTCTGGGTACACGGCGGCTTTCACCTCCTTGCATTTGCACAAAAATCATTCAGAAAATTTGATAAGTTATCTCCTTCCAACCCCTTATTCCAAATCTTTATTTCTTTTTTGCGCTAATCTATCGCTGAGTGCTTTGGCTGCTGAGTATCCCATTTTCTTTTGTCTGTGATTTACAGCGGCACTTTCACCTATCATAGCTAGATTGCGACCAGGTCGTATAGGTATGGTTTGGCATACCACATTATTGCCCAAAATATCCATGTATTCGTCATGCAAACCTAGGCGGTCATATTCCTTTTTGTTATCCCACATCTCTAGCTTTATTACAAGGTCAATATTCTGAGTTTCTTTGATAGCTTGAATACCAAACATTTTGGACACATCTATTATGCCTATGCCACGCACTTCAATAAAAAACCGTATAATCTCTGGGCAAGACCCTACCAGTGTGTGATTTGAAACACGCTTTATTTCCACGGCATCGTCTGCCACAAGTCTATGACCACGTTTTATAAGCTCTAATGCCATTTCGCTTTTACCTATTCCGCTTTCGCCTATTATAAGCATTCCTTCGCCATATACATCCACCAAAACACCATGCAAAGTAACTCTAGGAGCTAAATTTACTTTTAGCCAGCGTATAGCCTCGCCGATAAAGTCTGTTGTGCTATCAGAGCTAACTAGAATGGGTACATCGTTTTGAATAGCGTATCTCAGCATTTCGGGAAAAGGCACAAGGTCACGACACATAACCACGCATGGGATATTTTTGCTAAGAAGCTTGGAGAAAATTTGGTCACGATAGCTCTCATCCATGCCCTCTAAGTATGTGTACTCGACCATACCTAAAATCTGCATACGGTCAGCATCAAAAAAATCAAAAAACCCCGCTAGCTGCAGTGCAGGTCGATTTATTTTTGCGTGACGCAACATTTTCTTGCTTATATCAATTTGCTGTGTCAAGTTTTTTAGATTAAAATCTTGCGCGATTTCTGCTACGGAGATTTGATAAGTCATTAGTTACGACTCCCCTTGTCTAAGAACCTGTTTGCCATCCCTATTCCGACGTTTTTTCGGTTTACTTTACGATAGAGCTTCGTCGAAGCCCCCTAAACGGCTTTATGTCGTCGATTTCCCTTTGCCTATCGAAAAACACGAGCTGTTGCTGGATATGACAAAACAAGATAGTAAATAGATTCTAAAGTATTTTTACTATAACCTTGCAGTCTTTAGTGATATCAATGTTCATTTTTTTAAAATTATTTTGCTCTAGCTCATTAGTTATTTTTGCGATATCCGCATTACTGATTTCGTATTCAGAAGCTATATAAAGCTCGTAGCTATGGTTTGTAGAGTTTTGCACAATGTCTAATGTTATATGGGCATTGCGATAATCTGTTTCACCTTCTGGAATGTATACAAAGTCAAAATTCATTAAAGGCATAGCACATCCCTCCTTCTAAAATATCTTATATCCATATTACACTATCTTGACAATTTTTTCAATAACAATTTTTTGTGAAGATGCCGTTGTGATTTGTCATAAAATAACATATTTTGAAAAACTTTTTTAACAAATTCTTAATAATTTTTTAATATACATCTTGTAATTTTTGCCAAAATAGTATAGAATATATGTAACAAGCTTTGTTTAAGGAGGAGGCATATGCCCATGAAACGCTTTAGGAGCATGAAAGAAGAGGTAGTCTCTATACCAGAGGAAATGGGTTCGATTTTGTGTGAGGGACTAACATTTAAAGACGGCAACTTATCAGGTGTTGGCAAAATAACAATCAATTGCTATTTTGTTGGCAATATCTCTACGAATGACCTTGTTGTTGTGGATGAGGCTGGGAATATTTTGGGTAATATAGAAAGTCAAGCTATCATCATAAAAGGCAACGTTAAAGGCAATGTGGAGGCTGTAGAATCTGCACAAATTCGCACGGGTGGCGTACTAAATGGTGATATAAAATGCTCTACCTTGGAAATTTCGGCAGGTGCTGCTTTTTCTGGCAACTGCAACATGACAATATCTAAAAAAGAAAATAACATGCTGCTCAATATGAAAACAGCAGAAGAGATTGCTGAAAAACCACCATTACCAGTATATGCCCCAGAGAAAAAACGCTAATTTTTATTAAGGTGAGAGTGTGTACGGAAATACGTATGATATAGCGATAATTGGTCTTGGTCCTGCGGGTGTGCTTTTTGCGACCCATTTGGATAAAAGATTTAAAGTAATTGCTTTGGATAAAAAGATGCCACATAGCCATAATGAGGGTTTTCATAAACCTTGTGGAGGTCTGCTTGCGCCAGATGCCCAAAGGTCTCTTTCGTGTTTCGATTTAACGTTACCTAAAGATGTTTTGATGTGGTTGATTGATAAAATCCCTGACCATATAGAAATTAGCTACGGCTCTGCATGTACAAAAATTACACGCGAAGATGATGGATTTCAAATTACTTACATTAAGGATGGCAAACATAAAACCATTTGGGCGCGATATATAATAGGAACGGATGGTGCGGGTTCTGTTGTGCGCCGCACGTTATTTAAGGACTTCAAAATACGCACATATCTTTCTATACAACAATGGTTTGAAGATGCACATATAACTCCACATTATTCATGTATGCTTGACCCTGAAATTACTGATTCATATGCTTGGGGTCTCACCAAAGATAATAACTTTATCTTTGGTGGTGCTTTTAGAGCTTATCCCTAAATAACCCCACCTTTACGAAATGCAATAAAAGCGCAAGCAAACATAAGAAGTCCCATAAAAGTCGAATCCTTCTTTTCGTACCTCACAAGAAGTTTGCGAAACCTATTC
>Ga0131853_10000501_pt1 | contig 72085 bp, 59 predicted proteins | sample TergutLab28metaG_FD_92764 | JGI IMG/M metagenome (GOLD analysis project Ga0131853, IMG submission 92764) | Labiotermes labralis P1 segment gut microbial communities from Petit-Saut dam, French Guiana - Lab288 P1 (version 2) (version 2) | ecosystem: Host-associated > Arthropoda: Insects >... | reverse complement strand
GCGCAAAAGACAACAAGGACGCACTCCTATTTTTACAGTGGGATCAATATTATTTTTAGCGAGATAGAAGGTGATTTTGGGCCCAATGCCCGAGAGTTCCTTGACGAAGGATTTATCATGGAGCACTTTTCAGGAGAACAGTTGGAGCAATTAAAGGTGGAAAATGACTGGAACAAGGAACTGAACGAGGATAGGTTTTTCAGAGTGTCGATTTCGGATAGGAACAAAAGAAGATATCTAACGACGGTTTCTGAGGAAGCGCAAAGAGAAGCGGCTAAGGAAGCGTTTGAGGAAACACTTGGGGAAGCTGCTTTTGGAAGCGTGCTTCTCCTCCGGTCTAACATCCCCTTGACAATAGATCAAGATGGGAGAGTGCTATTTCTCCTAAGGGACGCCAGAACATTTTTACTCATGTTCGACAGCGACGGAAACCTAATCGAAGACACCGGGATTATGGAATTGTCAGACGAAAATCTATGGGACTACCGTGACCAACTACGGGAGTTCAAAGAAACAAACGGCTGGGCGTTTTATTACCGGGAGACAGAGGAAGAATAAAGCCAGGTTTGTAAGGGGCGGTGTTCGCATCGCCCTGGACTCTCTTACAACAACCCCCTTGTGAGCCGCAAAAACCCTGTCCGCACGAAAATACGTCTCAAAAACGAAAAAACAAGCGAATCCCGTCACAGAAATGCGGCGGGGTTCAACTATAACGTAGGGTCGGAACCAAATAGAAACAAGCCTTGCGAAACGCAAAAGTGGACATTGCGGCTACGTTGTGAGACATGCTATCTTTTGCTCAAAAGGGTAAGGAAGTTGGTACGCATACAGTAGATGGAAACAGGCGCATCTATATCGGGTATTGGGGGCGTTCTGCAATCACGGTGCGACCCGCCATATCCCAAAGCGGACAGTATCCCCCGAAGTGTCCATTTTGGGCTTGTTGTCTGTTTGCGTTTCGTCGGTAGTATTCTTGTCAAGGGAAAGGTGGAGATTTTCCGGTCTTGGGAAAATACTACCGACCTTGACAACGGCTGGAAGTACAAAATATAAAACGGTCTTGTGACATGAAACGTCACAAGGCCTTGATTTCAAAAATTATCATCCAATCCTTACACGTTTTTTACACGTTGAAGATGCAAAAAAGAAAATCGGGCAAAATCAAAAAAATCAGCTTTGATCGAAAATGAGCAGAAAAGCTAGAGTTTGCAATGGTTTAAGAGGGGGGTATGATTTTTCGTAAAACGCTCTGATTTGCGAAAAACAGGCCAATTTTGTTCCCTCCTTCTCCGCCAAGTGGAACAAAAGAGAACACCTCACCGGTGAAGATCGGTGAGGTGTTCTCTTTGTATTTTAAAACATAAAAAACAAATAGAGTATACTATAATTAATCAAATTTTTAAATTTAAGTTTGCTTAATAAAAACGCGGCTCTTCAGATGGATATTCCAGCATTTCCTTTACATAGGTCGGCAATTGGAACGTAGCGACGTGTAGGTCTGTGTTGTAGCACTTCGTCTCCAACCCCAGGTGGTTCCAGACTTCAAACTTGGCATCCCGGATGGGGTCTAATGTTTTGGAGGAAAATCCAAATAATCTGTACCCCGACGGGTGGCTTGGGATATGGGCTTGATACACTTTGGATATGGGGAAAGTTTTCTTTATTTCCCCGTGGACTTGCTTCATTTCGTATGCGGCTTGCGCAAAATATGGGTTTTCATGTTGGTTTATGAAGATACCGTCTTTTGATAAAATGCGAGAGCAGTTTTGATAGAATTCCACGGGGGATTGTCGGTTGCCAGAGGCTATAATAATTAAATCATAGGCCTCATCTTTTGCAGTTGCCACCCAGGTGGCTCCGTCCTCAAAATAGAAGCGAACCCGTGCGTCGGTTTTTACGGGGGCAATGCGGGGTAAAAATTGTTCGCAGGCGTGGACAACCTGTTCATCCAGTTCAACCAGATCAATTTGCGCAATCGTCTCGTAACGAGTTAGTTCCCGGACAACTCCCCCGCCGCCGTTGCCGATCACCAGAACAGTTTTAATCATGGGATTGGCACACAGGGCGGGATGGACCATCAAATCATGGTGGATAAATTCATCTCGCTCGTTGAACACCATGGACCCGTCCAAAGCTAAAAGGCGCCCGAATTCTTCGCTTTCAAAAACATCAATTTGCTGGAAAGCTGATGTTTTGCTGTATAAATGATTTGTTACCCTTATTGAAAGGCGAGCATTCTTGCTCCAGTTCTCCGCAAGCCATAAATCCAGCCCGCATCCCGATGTATTTTTATGAGAAGCCATAAAACTGAAAAATGCGTGAAGCCGCCCGATCAGTCGATTTTTTTTGTCTTTAAACTGCTCTGCCAAGGGCATGTCCAATAGTTTGCTTATGTAGGTCGGATGTATAAAGGCTCCGACGTGCAAATCCGTATTGTAATACCTGGTTTGCAATCCCAATTGATTCCAAACTTCAAATTTAGCGTCTTGGATGGGGTCTAATGTTTTGGACGCAAACCCAAACAACGAAAGGCCTGACGCATACGTGGGAGTATGGGCTTGGTAGAGTCTCGCTATAGGAAAAATTCGCTTGATTACGGTATGGGCCTGTTTTGCTCTTGCGGTATCCCACGCAAAGCAGAGGCTGATTTGTTGGTTGATCAAAATTCCATTTTCAGATAAAATCCGGAAGCAATTTTGATAAAACTCTGTAGAAAACAGCGTTTTCCCCGGCCCCACAGGATCTGTAGAGTCGACAATAATGAGATCATATTCGGAGTTTCCAGTATTTTTGACCCAGTTAATTCCATCCTCGAAATGTAAATTCACCCGTGGATCTTTAAGCTTCATAGAGGTAATGGGTAAAAAATGCGCACAGACGTGAACAACTTGCTCGTCAATTTCGACCATATCAATTTGCTCGATCGTCTGATAGCGCACTAGCTCACGCACAGTTCCGCCGTCGCCGCCGCCAATTACTAAAACCTTTTTAATCATGGGATTGACGCACATGGCGGGATGGACAATTAGGTCGTGATAGATAAATTCATCCTTTTCCGTGACCATCATTAGGCCATCTAAGGTTAAAATACGCCCGAATTCTTCACTTTCCAAAATGTCAATTTGCTGAAAGGCAGATCGTTTGCTGTATAACAGTTCTTTTACTTTAATTGAGAACAGCACACCGTCCGACCAGTCTTCTGTATACCATAGTTCGATATTGTATCACTTCGTTTCTTTGTTATTTATCCGCCAAACCCGCCGCCGCCCCAGCCGCCTCTGTAGCCGCCGCGGCCCCTGCCGGCGTATCCGCCGAATCCGCGATAGTTTTTCTCTCGATCTTCTTTTACAAGTTTCTTCGCCTGTTGGAACGCGGCGTCAGAAACGCCCCGCAACTTTGACCAGGCAATTGCACCTGGGATCAAAAAGCCTAAGATCACAACAGGGATGCCTAATTCAATAATATCAAATGCATAGAGGCCGTAAGATACTGCGAAAGCAAAGAGCGCCAAGGTATCGACGGCAAAGAAAATCGCACCGAATGTGAGAAACTCCCGCTTCTGTTTGGACAACAGATAGAACACCAGATAGATGACCGGTATGGCAACTGCGATAGGATTTGCAATTGCATCCTGGAAAACCGTATAGACAATCCACAGTAGGCCAGGGGACGTCCAAATCAGAGGTTCATCAATGGGAGTGAACATGACGAAGAGTTGGAGAAATGAGAAAACAGCGAAAATCCACAGACAATATCTTGCGTTTTTAAAATTGCGCACATTTTTCCACATATCATCGGATATAACAGTCTGCCCGTTGGGTTCAGATATAACATCCCGATATTCGCCGTGCCTGGATAAACTTTGCCCACGATAAATGAGCACCTCAATCCCGCTGCCTTCATATGCGGATATAATCGGTAGCAGATCTTCTTTGACCTCGGTATCGGTCCAAATGACCAGTTTATTGATTTGATAGGTACGCATATATTCTGCCCGGGGCATGTCTTCTAGCATAAGACTCCATCTATTGTCGTGTAGGTCGTCACTATGGGGGACAGCCATATTACGGTTAGAATCTAGTAAAAAAGCTGGGGGCGCACTTAATGCAAGGTTCATTTGATCCAATGAATCTGCGCCTTGCGCCAAACGCTTGATCATTCCACTATTGTCAACGATGCTTTTTCGTTCCCCGATCTGCGCCTCAGGTACGCCATTGAACAATGGAATGGGGCGATACCCCTGTCGCTTTGCCATAGCTAGGCCCTGGAGGACGCTCTCCTCGCCGGGCAGGTCGATGAGCACGGCTGTGTTAGTGTCTAAAAAGCCGTTCAGCTCATCTGAAAGCCAAGGGATTTGAAGGGCATTTGGACTTCCTAACGCCTCTGGCATATGGGTAAACAAGACCGGCTTTGCGTACTGTGACCAATACACACCAAAAGGCGCCCACTTCTTGTATATGTCCTGGCCTCTATTTTCCATTATTTCAACGCTCCTCTTCGTCATTTTCTAACGAGCACAGGGACATCCGATGCGTCGGCATCTATTTTTAAGCGATCACTCACCCGGCCGTAAAATCCGGCGAACTGACCGTTTATGACAAAGGCGCCGATGCAGAGGTGCATGTTATAAAACAGCTTGCTTTGAAATCGTTTTTGTGCGACCCACTGATCCGGACTCTTATGCGCCGCAGAGATAATTTCCCGATTTTCTTCTTCCGATACAGTGCCGGGGATGTTGATACCCTCTCCCGTCCGCCCAAAAGCGGGCTTAAGTATGAAACCCTGATCTTGCCTCGCCTGTGCAATATCAACCGTTTCAGGGAGCATTTCTCTCCAGGTGCTGACCTCTATATCGAGTTGATCCCAGACGAGAGGGAGCCGCTTGGATTGTGTCAACAGTGCCATGGGATGATTGCAAGACGGGGTATGGGAATTTAAAAAGCTGATCCAGTCAACCCCGTTTGTATACTCTAAGAATTCTACGGGGAAACACCTGACAATCCCGTCCGTATGTATGGCTTTATTATGGTTCCATTTGATATGGCCGGGGGAGAGATATACGGATTGATACCCCGCCCGCTCCAGCGTATCGCCTAAAAAGCGCAGGATTTGATAATCTTCTACAATGCGGGTGTCGTGCAGATAGGCGATGGTTCCGCCATTGGGCACGTGTTTTTTTAGGCTGTCGGCAAATAGTTTCCGGAAATCGCCATATCTTGTATAACCGTCGAAAAATGGCTCTGCGAGCAGCGGGAGAATAGAGGCCTCCGGGTATCCGGCGGCCACATCACTGTTTACTTCAGAGATGGCCCACCCGGATTCGGTTGGGTGGAAATCAAACCGCATGAGCCTGATGTGGGTTTCCGGTTCATAGGTACAATTGTGTATGGCTGTGGCCATCTCTTTTGAGATACCCATAAAAATCCCTAGATCGGGACGGTTTTTTAATGCGCGTTCCATAGCTACAGTTTCGTGGTATAGGCTTATGGCAGTTTCAGCCAGAAATCGGGCATCTGTGGGTTCGAGTAAGATCACTTTATCCCCGATTGTGCTCTGTTCGCCGGCTTGCAAATCCCATTTGTAGGCTTTAAATATGACATCATGTCGATATTCTTGGAAAGCGGATGCCGGGATGCTTGTTACTTTCAAATCCATTTTCTCAACCTTTTGATCGAATACGCAAAATCTGACGGTTCTCCGGATAGCATAGCATAGTTCAATATGTTTGTCCATAAAAACAAATAGAGCATACTTAAAATGTTCAAAAAACAATGAAAATTCTTATTTTGAGCATGCTTAAAATAGCGAGAAAACGTAAAAAAGAGTAGCAAAAAGAGGGGAACTATGGTAAAATAAATAGCAAAAAAAGGTGAAATGACGATGAAATGGGGGGCAACAGATGGCAAATGTTTTAATTGTAGACGATAATCAAGAAATACTTGCGGTCAACAGCGCGTATCTGTCTGCAGAAGGATTTGGCGTGACGACTGTTGAAACGGGTATGAAGGCGATTGTATGCCTCAATGCCGGTCAGTACGACTGTATCGTATTGGATATTATGCTACCCGATATTGACGGGCTGGCGCTGTGCAAGGCCATTCGTACTATGACGGATACGCCGATTATTTTTCTGACTTGCAAGGACGACCCGGAGGACAAAATAAAGGGCCTGATGATCGGCGGCGATGACTACATGACCAAGCCCTACAGTTTGCAGGAGTTGACCGCTCGGATTCATGTGCTCCTCCGCCGTGGACGGTTGGATGCGCAGAATATCTCTCTGGACAAGGTCACCATCGACAGAGAGAGCCGGATGGTACACACGCCGGAGAAAAATGTATTTTTGTCGCAAAAGGAGTTCGAACTCTTTCTGCTGTTATTTGAGAACCCAGACAAGGTGTTTTCCAAAGAGGAACTGTTTGAAGCCCTGTGGCCCAACAGCACGGATATGGGGACGGTAGCGGTTCATATCCTGAAGTTGCGCCGTAAGCTGGACTTCGCCAAAGAGTATCTCGGAACCATTGATAATCACTACAAAGCCGGATACTACTTCGCCCCGCCACCGGGCAGAGGTGCGGCATGATTGCAATCCTGTCGATTATCGCTTATGCAATCACTATGCTGTTGCTAGTTGTTTTAGGATATACCTTCCTTACACAGCTGAAAAGTGAAAAGCGGGAATTTCTGATCATTTTTATCTTTTGTACATTTATATATATGCTTGGCACAATGATGGGGCTCATGGCAGACACGGAGAGCGGTGCCGAGTTCAGTTTTCTATTGGCGACGTTAGGCGGAACATTTACGACACTGACCTTTCTCATGTTTGTCCAGAAGTATTGTGAGCGGCCCTTGCCGAGATGGGCGAATATCACGCTTTTGGCATCCGCGATTGTGGTTGTGCTCCTGGCGTGGACAATGGATTGGCATTCCTTGATTTTTCAATATGTATACATGCGTCCCGCCGTCTTTTTCCCTGACTTTATACATTGGGGCGTGGCGCGCGGGCCTCTGTTTCCCCTTGTCATAGCTTTCCCGACCATATGTATCGTGCTTTCTCTGGTGATTTTGCTCTGGGAACTCCGGGGCGCCGATCTCTTTCATAGAAAACGGCTGGGCTTGTTAATTTTCTGCGCACTGGTCCCCGGCGTTTCGCAGGTGATTAACACATTATATCTCAATGTTTTTGGTATACACTATACCATAGTCCTTGTAGCGGTGAGTATTTTATTAGCGTACTTTGGGTTTTTCAAATATTATCTGCAAGAAAGCGAAGAGGCCGTCCGCGCACAAAAATTGGTGCAGAACTTAATCTCTAACATTTCCCATGATATCAAAACGCCTCTTACAGTGTTAGGCCTTAGCCTGGAACGATTACTTGAGGCCACACCTGGAGATCCAAGCTATTCCCGAGACATCCGGATTGCCTATAATAAAAGCCTTGATTTGCAGCGCCTGATTAAAAATATGATCGAAATTACCCGCATTGATGCGGCCAAAGATCTATACCAGCTTGAATGGGTGCCGCTCAATCGTATATTATCGGATATACAATTGAAATACGGCGACTATTTGGAAAGTGCCGGATTGTCCCTGGATGTGACCGGCTCTGCCCAAAATGCGTTAATCCATATAGACCGCGTGATGATATGGAGCATATTTGACAACATCATTTATAATGCCGTCCGCCATACCGAAGCCGGCGGCATCACTGTTACAGCCGAATTGGCGGACAAAACCGCGATCATCACTGTAACCGATACCGGTAGTGGGATTGCCTCTGAGCATGTAGCGCATGTATTTGACCGATTCTATAAAGTGGAGACCAGTAGGGCCGCGGGGGACAGTGGACTGGGGTTGTTTATTGTCAAAAAAATCATGGAAGGCCTGGGCGGGCAGGTGTGGTTAGAGTCTGAAGTTGGCACCGGGACGTCTGTCATGCTTATGTTTGAGAAGGAATAATGACAAAATAAAAAGAGCACACCCAAAGTATTTGAATTTTTTATTTTGAGCTCACTTAAATTACAAGAAAAAATAGGAAAAATGGATCGTTGTAGCCCCTTTCCCGACTGACTTTGGTTTACATAGTTCATAAAAATATGTGAAATACGATGTGCGCGATGTGCGCAAAGGGGAGTTCGGCTTAAAATTTTTTTGCAAACTGTAATAAAAATGTAATGATATATCAATATGAAAATGTTGACAATATTTTTTTTTATGTTAAAATGTTTCTGTATTGTTAATACACTGCGAACAATTTGTAAACACCAATTAAAGAATTTTTAAATGCGTATGAGGGAGAAAGGAGATGGAGACCCCGGCGAAACCAGTGCATACCAGTACACGTAGTGTCAAAATGTAATCCGGTCATTTTAGTTCAATGACAACGTATTAAAAAGCAAAGGAGAACGTATTAGACAATGAAGACGAGACGATTTTTAGCAATTCTTCTTACCCTATTGATGGTTCTGTCGCTGTTCCCAGCGACAGCGTTGGCCAACACGGACGCAGTGGCACCTGAAGTCCACTCGGCTGGCACCATCCCGGCGGGTTGGGGGCCTCCGTCCCCTCCACCTCTGCAGAAAACCATCAGCCATTGGTGGCCCTTCCTCAACATTGATATTGACTTCAGCCTATGGAACATTATAGGGGGCAACTTCCCGATTAGCGTTACCCTTGAGTGCAACATGTTCCTCGCCCTGACGCAACTTCATGCAATGGCACTCGTGACGCCGGTCGGCAGCGCAGGGATGACGATGAATCTCACACATGACATCGTCATGCCAGCCATGGCACCGCCTGCGGCGGTTCCGGCAGGTGCGACCCTCTACATTAGAAGTAGTCAGCCCGGTGTACAGCGCACCATTACCAACCTTGCATTCACCGAGCACTTTATCATAGGCCCCGGTGCCACGTTGGTGTTGGAAGATGTCATCCTCTGCGGTGGTTCTGCCACTCTTCCATCTCTATTTACTGCGCACCACGGCGGCGTCCGTGTAGAAGGCCGTTGCCTCCTCCTCCTCCAACCGGTGGGCGGACATCTGATTATGCACCGCGGTAGCGCCATTCGGAACTCCAACGCCGTTGGCAATCCGATTTTCCGTAGCCGTGGCGGCGGCGTCTACTTAAACTGTGGTATGAACACGCTGTTTATGCCGCGTAGCGGTGGTCAATTGACTATGCTTCCCGGCAGCCGAATCCACGATAACGTAGCGGCCCGTGGCGGCGGCGTCTATGCCAGCATAAACTCTGTTGTCCGCATGGCGGAAGGTAGTAGAATTGACAACAATGAAGCCCGGTCAGTCGGTAACATTGTGAACGCCTATAACACCGGCACCGGTGGCGGCATACATCTATCGGCAAACGCTGTGCTCGACATGCGCGGCGGCTCCATTGACAACAACACCGCAGTCTATGGCGGCGGCGTTCGTCTCCGTGGCTCTAATATCCACAACCGCGCCGAACTCCACATGAGCGGCGGCGAAATCCATAGCAACAGAGCACGGGGCAGTCACTCGATCCTGACACACCCAGCCCTTGGCGGCGGTATCCGTGCGTGTGCAAACAGTGATATCACCATGACCGGCGGCAGAATCCACAACAACACTTCTGCCAACGGCGGCGGCGGTGTGAGCTTGGGCTACCACAGCCTGACCACAATGTCACTGGTTCCCTTTGCCAACAGTGGCGCCACCCTCACCATGCGTGGCGGCTATATTGAAAACAACACGGCTGTCACCGGCGGCGGCGTTCGACTCAGTGCCGGTGCGCTACTCAGCGTGTGTAATACGCGCAGCCCGAGGTTCACCATGCTGGGCGGCACCATCCGCGACAACGAGGCCGCTGAAGGCGGCGGTGTATGGCTCCAGAGAAGCACGCGCCTTGAGATGGATCGTACCAGAACCGGTTTTTTCCAGACGCCAACCGGCCCGACGCCTGTCATTGAAGGCAACGAGGCGACTCGCCGTGGCGGCGGTCTCTTTGTGAGTTCATGCGCACATGCCTATCTACGCCAAGGTATCTTTAGAAACAACGAGGCAAGAGTAGACGGCGGTGCGGTCTTTACACAGAAATTCTTCTATTTCACACCGATCTTGGTCTACCCCATGTACTGTGACGTGCGGGTTGTCAATGCGGGCGTGGAGTTCACCGGCAACTATGCGGGCCGCGGCGCATACCGTCCGCCTGTAGCCAACTTAAGAGGTGGTCTCTTCCCCATTCCCTTCTACCGCTACTTCACGAACAACTCGACATCCGTCTCCCCGGTACCGCATAACACCGGCAGCGGCTTATTTCAGCAAGCCGACCCCCGGAATTGGCGCCTTGCGCTCAACAACTGGGATGTGAACTTCATCGGTGTCCCGTGGGATCAGGATCCAACTGACCCGCAACCAGATATGGCAATTGCGTACTTCCTGCGCAATGACCACCATGATTACCCGTACAGCCTCCACGATCAAGACGTTGTGACACCCATTCCCGGGCGTCTGCTCGAGCCCATTGAAGAGCCGGTCTGGTTCCCACGTTACGAGGGCCAGGTCAGACACGTCTTCGCGGGCTGGTCTCTGACGGACGGTCAGAACGGTGAGAACCAGGTAGCCGTAGACTTCGGCACCGAAGGCCTCTTAGTTACAAGCGAGATGCTGGAAACACGTCTTGTAGACTGGCTAGATGAGCCCGATTTCAGCTATGACTACATCAATCTCTATGCCATTTGGGAAGAGATGCCCCGATTCCGCATGAGCTTTATCGGCAACGGCGGTACACCGGCGTACACGAGAGTGTATGTCTACGCCGACACGACCTATGCAGAAGCAATTGCCATGTGGCAAGCGCAGGTCGAGCTGGAGCATCCGGAATGGAATAATTGGATATTCCAGGGATGGGCCATTGAGGAGTTTGGTCGCTTCAACTTGATTCAAGGTCTGCTCCTTGATGATGTCGTCTATGTGAGAGGCAACTTCGCCCTATTTGCCCAGTGGGATGCGGAGCCGGAACCGGTTCAAGCGCTCTTCATCGGCAACGGCGGCTCTCCGGGCGAGGTCCTTGTGGTGACGCATGAAACTCCATTGTCCTATGGTCGCCTCATTGACATGTGGGAATACCAGACCGGCTTGACCGAACCCACCAAAGTTGGCTATGAGTTCATCGGCTGGTCCCGTTCAAGCGTAGACGGCTATCCGATTGTGTATCGTGGCAGCACCGTCTCCCATAACATTCTATTGTTTGCCCAGTGGAGAGCGCTTATACCTCCCATGGCGGTGACCTTTGAGGGTAACGGCGGCACATTTGTCAGCGGCACACACGAGAGAGTTACTGTGTTCGCTGATGAAATCGGCACCTACGGCGCCGCAGTGGGCTTGTTGCGGCTTGAGACCGGAGGCTATAGATCCGCATACGACGGTACGATTATCGGGGGCTATACAATGCCGTTCAGACCCGGTTACATCTTCCAGGGTTGGTTCTATGCTCCGTCCGGCGGTGATCCCGTGAACCTCGCCAGCGTTATCAACAACAACGAACGCACCCATACCCTGTATGCCCAGTGGGAACCTGTACCCGTAACTGCCTATGAAGTAATTTTCCTGGGCAACGGCGGTACCCCTGTGCTCAAGACGATCATTATGGATCAAGATCCCTCGACCTACGCTGCTGCAATTGCACAGTGGCAGTATTGGGCCGGGAAATACGTGCCGACCAGAGAAGGCTATACCTTCCTCGGTTGGGCCCGCGTAACGGGAACTGAGTATCAGATGATCGCCCCTGAAAGTAATATTACCGAGCGTCAAAACATACTGGCGGCCCAGTGGCAGCCTGTGGAAGCCCCCATTGTTGTGACCTTCCGCGGCAACGGCGGCGCCCCAGACGGCGAAGTTGTGGAACTGTTCGTGCCGACCACTTATGGCGAAGCAATTGCGGCGTGGCAGGATCAGACCGTGTTGCCTGAACCCACCAGAGCAGGCTACACCTTCCGGGGTTGGTTCCATAATCCAGCCGGCGGCGTACCTGTCGCAGCTGGAAGCGCCCTCACTGCCAGCACCACCCTATATGCCCAATGGACAGCGTTGCCAGATCCCATTGTCGTGACCTTCCTGGGCAACGGCGGCGAACCTACAATTCAATCCATTGCCATTAACGCAGCGAGCACCACTTATGGCGCAGCGATTGCGGCGTGGCAGTATCAGGTCGGTCTAACAGCACCGATCAGACCCGGCTACAACTTCCTCGGTTGGGCCCGTACAATCGCAACCGGCGGCTATGAAATGGTGGCCCTCGGCAGCACACTCACCGAAAACACCATACTGATTGCCCAGTGGGAAGCGATTCCCGCTGCACCGGAACCAATTCGGATGAGCTTTGTCGGCAACGGCGGCACACCGGCGTACCGTGTGATAGAGATCGAAGAGACCACAACCTACGCCCAGGCAATCGGCATATGGCAGGCGGAGACAGATCGGACAGTGCCAATCCGTTCCGGCTACAGATTCTTACATTGGTCGTTGTATGAAGACGGCACAGGCGGACCGGTATCAGGAAATGTACGAGTTACAGGCGCACAACGGTTTGTCCTATTCGCCATCTGGGAAGCGGAAGCGGTAGATTTGCCAATAGTGCCACTCCAAGTGACATTCATCGGCAACGGCGGCCAACCTGCCCATGAGATCGTCGAATTCACTACGCCGACCACCACTTACGGCGCAGCAATTACGGCGTGGCAGGCACAGACCAGCCAGACTATACCGACACAAGAAGGTTACACCTTCCGTGGCTGGTCCCGTTCATCACTCCGCGGCGGCGAGTTTGTGACCAATACAAGCAGCATCAGCGCCAACATCCTACTGTTTGCCCAGTGGGAGCGTGAAGTGGATGATGAGATGCTGACCGTGACCTTCGTCGGTAACGGCGGCTATCCGGCCTTCGAGCAGGTGACATTCAACCTGACCGAGACACCGAATCCAACGTATGCACAGGCCATTGCGGCGTGGCGGGCTCAGACTCGTCTGACAGACCCAACCCGTCATGGTCACGAATTCTTACATTGGTCGTTGCTCTCCGGCGGCAATGCAGTGACGGGTACGTTGCCAATTGATCCCGCACACGCAGTGCTCTACGCCATCTGGGAAGAGATTCCAGACGTAATTGAGCCAGAACCGATTCTGTTGAGCTTTGTCGGCAACGGCGGCGCGCCGGTATATGAAGCGGTAACGATCCAAAATACCACAACCTTCAACCAGGCGATTGCCCTGTGGCGGACACAGACCGGCGAACAAGCGCCGACCAAAGAAGGGTTCACCTTTGCCGGCTGGTCCTTAACCCCGACTGGCGCTCCGGTGACAGGGGCTGCAAATGTTGTAACCACAATAGGTACAGGGCAGTTTGCTCTATTTGCCCAGTGGACCCTGATTCCGGGTGTAGAACCAGATCCAGTGATCGAAGTGACCTTCCTCGGCCACGGCGGCGAACCTGCTTTTGAGGTCGTCACGATCAATGCTGCAAGCACCACTTACGGCGCAGCAATTGATGGGTGGGAGACACAGACCGACTTGACCGAACCCACCAAAGCCGGCTATATCTTCCTTGGCTGGTCCCGGATTTCTACCCCCAGCGGTCAGATTGTGACTCCTGTGAGCACCATCAACTCCAACATCTTGCTGTTTGCCCAGTGGCAGTCCAATTCTGTACAGGTTCCCGTATTGTTCCTGCGGAACTACGAGGGCGCTGCCGACGATGGCCTCTTCTATGAGAGCACAGTCACATTAGGCGCAAATCTGACAGCCCCGACCGCTGGCGCACCTACGCGCGAAGACTTCCTCTTCAGAGGCTGGTACTTAGAGCCTACAAACGAGACAGCCAAAGGCTTCGATACTCCGGTGACGGAAGCTCTCCTCTGCGACGACGAAGGCCATCTGCGCCTCTATGCCCGCTGGGAAGAAAATCCAGAGCCACAGTTCCACGCATGGTTCATGCAGGGCAATGCCCAGGGTCTGTTTAATCCGCACGGGAACATCACCAGAGGCGATGTAGCGGCCATCCTGGTCCGTACCTTCGCAGAGAATTATAACCTAGCGGCGCCGCCGGCAATGCCATTTACGGATGTCAACGCCACCGAGCACTGGGAAGCAGCTTACATTGCTTGGGCGTTTCACCTTGACTTCGTCCGCGGTCGTGTGGACGATGCAGGGAACCCCATATTTAGTCCGCGTGAGCCCGTGTCGAGAGAAGAACTGGCAGCCATGGTCGCAAGAGCGGCGGAGCTTGATCTCAGTGGGACTGGCACACCGCACTTCCCGGATGCTGACCAGATTACCCCTTGGGCGGTTCGCTATGTCTACGCTGTGACCAATGAAAGTTGGATACGCGGCGATGGGTATGGAAACCTCAGACCGACTGATCCCATCCAGAGATCGGAAGCGGCAGCAGTGATTGCCCGCGCCTTGGGTCGTGACGGTGTGACCAACACAGCTAGCTTGGTAGATGTCAGAGAAGATCTCCGTATCTTCCCGGATGTTCTGCCTGGCACATGGCACTACTACCTGATCATTGAAGTTTCTCACAGCCATTACTTCCTGACAGAGAGTGTAGTAATTGAGGGCGTGGCGAGAGACATGGAACGGTGGACTGAAATCACTTGGCCCAACTAATCGTAACAATCGTGTGAATCGAGAAGCCTTCACACAACTCTGTCACCGGGGCGACCATATGGTCGCCCCGGTGGTTTTTGTGATGCGGGGATACAGGCGAAACCCCTAGAGCGGTCAGGAAAACCCTAGGCCGCTTTGTTTAAATTGCAAGAGATTCAGCTGAAAACTGCAAAATGGATTAATTATATATTGACAAGCGCACAACATCTTATTATAATATCTTTTATACATAGTTGAGTTATTGCGTCACCGAGCTAAAGTGTTAAAATGCATTGTGCGCATCTGCGGATGTGTTCACATATGAAAAAAGAGGAGGAAAAAGATTATGTTGAAGAGACTACTATGCATCGGTTTGGTATTGTTGATGATCGTTCCGGTTTTCGCCGGATGCCGCGCCGAGCAACCCGCCGTACAGGCACCCGCTCCCACGCCCGCCCCTGCGGAAGCGACGCCGGATCCCGATCCGGAAGATAACGGCACGGAAATCGTCGAAGTAGGCGAGTGGAAGATCGGCATCGTGACCGGTACGGTCTCCCAGGGTGAAGAGGAGTTCATGGCCGGGCAGAAGATGCTCACCCGCCACGGCGCTGACCGCATTATGACCGTTACTTACCCAGACCGCTTCTCCGAGGAGATTGAGACCACCATCGCACAGACTATGAGTCTGGTAGACGCCGGTGTGGACGCCATTGTGTTCAACCAAGCGGTCATCGGTTCTCTCCCCGCTCTGCAGAGAGCACGGGATCGCAACCCTGATCTGCTCATCGTGGTCGGCACCATTGCAGAGCCGCCCCTGGAATTGGCACAAGTGGCAGACGTGATTCTCCAGTCCGATGATATCGGCATGGGTACCGCCGTCATGGAGCAAGCATATGCCCAGGGTGCGACCACCTTTATCCACTACTCCTTCCCCCGTCATCTCGGCATTGAGATGATTGCCCGCCGCCATGCCCTGCTTCGGGAGTCGGCTGAGCGGTTAGGCATTGAGTTTATCGATGTCATGGCACCGGATCCAACTGGCGATGCGGGCATCCCCGGCGCCCAGCAGTTCATCGTAGAAGATGTACCCCGTCAGATCGCAGAGCACGGTGTAGATACGGCGTTCTTCGCCACCAACTGCGCCATGCAGGAACCACTGATCCGCGGCATCATGGAACAGGGTGCAATCTATCCCCAGCCGTGCTGTCCGAGTCCGTTCCACGCAATGCCTGCGGCATTTAATATCGACGTGACCGGCCACGAGGGCGATGTACCCTGGATGATTGAGCGGATCAATGAAGCAGTTTCCGCCGCGGGCATGACTGGCCGAATCTCCAACTGGGGCGTGCCTGTCAATATGTTGAACATTGAAGCCGGTGTCGCCTACGCCATCGAATACCTGGAAGGCCGCACCAATGGCCGCTTTGATCCCACAGTTGTCCGTTGGGCTCTGGATCAGGTGCTTGCCGAGTACAACTCACAGGTCAGAAGTATCACAAACTTTGAGATTGTGGAGCCCGTATTAGATGAAGACGGTGAGCCCGTATTAGACGAAGACGGTATTCCCGAGCGGAACGTGGTCGGTACACTAGACAGCATGTTCATGATCCTCGGCGATTTCGTCAACTTCGGATAAGCCTTATTCTTGTAATACATACTGCCAGAAACTGCCGGGTCAATTCCCCGGCAGTTTCATGGCGTTTTTAGTGGGATGGAGGAAGAAGTTTGTGGAAGCGAAACGAGTGCTGGAATTAGACGGCATAACGAAAGACTATAGCGGCAACGTGGTGCTCAAAGACGTGTCCCTGTCCGTGAAGCCGGGGGAGATTTACGCCCTGGTCGGCGAAAACGGCGCAGGGAAATCGACGCTGATGAACATCCTGTTCGGCATGTCGGTGATCCGTGAGACAGGCGGATTTGAGGGCAGCGTGAAAGTCGATGGGGAAGAGGTTCATTTCCAATCACCCGCCGACGCCATGGCCGCAGGGATCGGGATGGTGCATCAGGAATTTATGCTCATTCCTGGCTTTACTATTGCCGAGAATATCAAGGTAGGTAGGGAGGATACCCTCCCCAATCTGGCCAGCCGTGTAGTTGGAAAAAGTCTGGAGACCTTAAACCGGGGCAAGATGAACGCAGACGCCCGCCGTGCGCTGGACACCATCGGCATGGACATCGCCGAATATGCACGGGTGGCGGGCCTTCCCGTGGGTTATATGCAATTTGTGGAGATCGCACGGGAAATTGATAAAGAGAACATCAAACTGCTGGTATTTGACGAGCCCACCGCCGTTTTGACGGAGAGTGAGGCGGATCAACTGCTGGCCGTTATGAAAACAATTGCGGCAAAAGGGATCGCAGTTATTTTCATCACCCACCGCCTGTCCGAGGTCATGGAGGTCGCCGACCGGATGACAGTTCTGCGTGACGGGGAGGTCGTGACCGAAAAACCAATCGCCGACACCGATGTGGTGGAGATCGCCCAACTCATGGTGGGGCGGCGCATTGAAAAGCTGGTGGATGACAAAGAAGAAAATTTTGCGCCCGGAGAAGACGCTGAAATTGCCGTAAAAATCCGGGATTTATATGTGAATATGCCAGGCGAGACAGTACGTGGCGTTGACTTAGACATCCGGAAAGGTGAGATTTTTGGAATCGGCGGCCTTGCCGGTCAGGGCAAAGTCGGCATTCCCAACGGCATGATGGGCATGTTCCCGGCCCAGGGCGAAGTGGAAGTGTTTGGCGAACCCCTCCAGTTTGCAAAACTGGGCGATGCCCTTAGTAAGGGCGTCGCCTTCGTATCGGAGGATCGGCGTGGGGTCGGGTTGCTTCTGACAGACAGCATCGCCCACAATATCATATTCAACACCATGACTGTGCGACGACAATTTCTCAACGCAGGGCTTATGAATGCGAAAGCCGTACGGGAACATGCGGCGGAGATGATTCAACTCCTGGATATCCGTTGCGTTGGCGGCGGACAGCGGGTGGGCAGTCTGTCCGGCGGCAATCAGCAAAAGGTGTGTCTGGCCGCGGCGTTGACCCTGAAACCACGGCTTCTGGTGGTCTCTGAACCCACCCGGGGGATTGACATCGGCGCAAAGAAGCTGATTATGGAATATCTATCCCAACTGCGGGACGAAGAAGGGCTCACTATTATTATGATCAGCAGTGAGCTGGCCGAACTCCGCAGTATTTGTGATCGAATCGCCATCGTGACCGAAGGACAAGTTTCCCGGATTTTAGCACCCGATGCACCGGACGTGGAATTCGGACTTGCCATGAGCGAACTCGGCGACAGGGAGGTGAGCTAGATGGAGCGAATTACAAGAGCGGCAAAAGACTTCGGTCTGGCCCGATCTATTATTCTCGGATTTTTCCTGCTCCTCCTCGTGCTGTCAGGCGTGTACGGGATGAGTGTCCCCCGGATGCTGACGGACGTATTTATCCGCTGGGGGATGCACGGGATTCTGGTTTTGGCCATGGTACCCAGCATTCAGTCCGGCATCGGGCCGAACTTTGGGGTCTCCATTGGGATCATTGGCGGGCTGTTGGGCGCTTTGATCAGTATTGAATTGCGTGCCGCCGGGGCCTTTCTAGGGCTTGGCTCCGGTGACAGGGAAGTGGGACAAGCGGCAGACGCTGTTGCTACCAATGGAGCGGCGTATGGCGACTATCTGGCCGATTATTATGAGATTGTCGGCGGTGGGTTCTTCAATTACGTGGGGCAGTTGCCCGGCGCAGATGTGGTCGTCCAGATCATCGTGGCTATGATTATCGGGTTGTTCTTTGCGGCCATCTTTGGGATTCTCTATGGAATGCTCCTCAACCGGGTCAAGGGCAGTGAGATGATGATCTCCACCTATGTAGGATTCTCTGTGGTGGCATTCTTTAACATCATGTGGTTGGTTCTGCCCTTCCGGGCGGGAACCTCTATCTGGCCCATTGCGGGCGCCGGACTCCGGGTGCAGATCAGTTTGGTTGACGACTTCTCCCGGGTGTTCAATCATTTGTGGGCGGTCTCTATTGGGGGGTTGATTATTCCTACGGGGCTGTTGCTGGTGTTCTTCCTGTTCTGTGTAATCATCTGGCTCTTTATGCGGAGCCGTTCCGGTATGATGATGAGTGCGGCGGGGGCCAATCCCAGCTTTGCCAAAGCCGCCGGGATCAACGTGAACCGGATGCGGATATTGGGTACGACAATCTCCACCATGTTAGGCGCTGTGGGTATTATTATCTATGCCCAGAGCTTTGGTTTTTTGCAGATGTACAGCGCACCGCTGTTTATGGGCTTTACCACTGTGGCCGCCATCCTGATCGGCGGGGCCAGTATTAACAGGGCGTGGATTTTCAATGTGCTCTTAGGTGCATTCCTGTTCCAAGGCATCCTGGTTACGGGGCCTGCGGTGGCCAACCAGTTGGTGCCGGAGGGCAATCTCTCTGAAATCGCGCGGATTATCATCTCAAACGGGATCATCCTCTATGCGCTCACAAAAGCAAAGGAGGTGGCACGATGAGACAGAATGGGATTGATATGTATCGAGTGAGTAACTTTTTCATCAAAAACTGTGTGACGGTGCTGTTTGTGATTCTGTGTATCATTGCGCTCTATATCACCACGTTCTCACCCACGTTTATTCTGGAAGAGATATTTATGCGGATGGGGCGGAGTACCCTACTGGTTCTGTCGCTCTTAATCCCTGTCATTGCGGGATTGGGGCTCAACTTCGGCATTGTCGTCGGCGCCATTGCCGCCCAGGCCGGGATATTTATTGCAGTTTTCTTTTTCCAGTATATCGAAACACTCTTTGGCGAAGGAAGACTTCTTGGATTTATGGCCGACTTTGCCGGAATAGGCTTCATCGGATTTCTAATCGCCTTTGCCGTCGCCACACCTCTGGCAATTCTCTTCGGATTTCTGGTGGGCAAGCTGTTCAATAAAATGAAGGGTACGGAGATGATCGGCGGCCTTGTGGCGGGATTCTTCTCCGACGGCCTGTACCAGTTCTTCTTCCTCTTTGTTATGGGCGGCCTGTTCACCGTCGATATGATGGCAAGACTCTTCCCCGACGCCGCACTCAACTTGATTCTGCCAACGGGCGTCGGTGTCATGGTCAATATCAACTTGCAGGGCAACATCGCAGGGGCAGTCGACAACGTATCCATGCTCCGGATTGTAGACGCTGCATTTTACGTTGTGAGTGCGGTTTCGGCAGTGATGCTTATCTATCGCTTTGTGACAAAGAAGGCTCTAGGTCTCCTGAAGATTGCCAAGGTATTCGTTCCCGTTGCAATCCTCTGGGGGGCGAGCCATATTTTCCCGGCAGTTGAGGAGTTTCTCCTGGCGGATCGTCTGCGTTTGATCTATGCAGTAGAATGGACGGCGTTCCTCGTTGCGGCAATCTCGTTGTGGCGCATCATTCAGGAAAAAGCGCTCCAGAAGAAAGAGGGCGTTCCCCTGCGCCCCATCCTCTACCTTGCGGCCGCCGCTCTGGTCTACGGGATCACCTGGCACCCGGCGGTCTATACCGCCTTCATGCACGTGCGTCTGCCGGTGCTCACGTTTTTGCTGATCATAGGGACGTGCTTCTTTATCCGTTGGTTCTTGAATACCAGACTGGGGCAAAATATGCGCACAGTCGGGCAGGATCGGGCTGTGGCGACCTCTGCCGGGATCAATGTAAACCGGGTGCGGATTATCGCCATTATCATGTCCACGACCCTGGCCTGCTGGGGGCAGCTCATCTTCCTCCAGAACATGGGGACTATGGCCATGTACGGCGCCCATCCGGCGGTGGGGCTCTACACCGTCGCCGCACTTCTGGTCGGCGGTGCGTCGGTGCAGTCCGCCGGCATCAAAAATGCGCTTCTGGGCGTGGTGCTGTTCCATACGCTGATCTTCCTCGCGCCAAACGTGGGTGCGCAGTTGATGGGAGATTCCCAGCACGGCGAATTTTTCCGGCTCTTCATCACCTATGGCGTCGTGGCCATCTCTCTGGCCCTATATGCGTGGTCACGGATTAAAACGGCATCAAGTGCTGCCCAAATAGGCGATCCTGCCCCTGATACAGGGGGAGGCGCACAAGAAAGTTAATTGCAAAATACAAATTGAGCGGCTCCGGCGCATTGCGCCGGAGCCGTTGTTTCCTATTTCGGTTGGACAAATGATGGAGACTATGGTAAATTTACATATGTGAAGTGAGGTGTGTTGTTGTGTCGAAATACTATGGTCTGATTGACAGAATTGCAATGAAACGAATTACTTCAGTGCTGCAATCTAATAAAATACGCCAACTGGAAGCAGATAGTCCCGTTTCGCAGGAGCGACAGAGGCTACTAACTTTTGGGGCGGTATTGCTTACCAGGAACTTAGAGTCATGCAGAACATTTCAGGTGAAAGCGGATCGACAAACGGCTGTAAAGGTATTGGACGAATGGTGGGGGATTACCAACCGGGAAGCGGCATTACACGCGGTCGAATATTTATCCATTGCGGCAGGGCATACGCCTGTGGCTGATCCCATCTATCAAAATCTCATATTGAGGAAGCGGCTCCATCTGGTCTCTCAAAAAGAAGCGTTAGAGTACCTAGTGGGCTTAACCGACCAGCAGATAGAGGAGTTTGGACTGTGGAATGTCCCGGTGCCGAGAATCATTTCGGGGTTGGATAGCTATCAGATCGCCGGAGAGGTTCTGACCGATTTGGGCTATAGCGAGACGGAACTATCCTGGGTCAGCTCCACCGCTGCGTGGGACTATGGGCGGGTGGGGTTGATTGTCCGCTACGGCACAAAAGCGGGCTATTTAGAAGAGGGCGAGACTTGGGAATTCATGCGGTCCGCCGCTGACAACGCAATCCGTGTCTATCGAAATTGGCGGGAATATCTGGCGGGATACGTCATTGGCCGTGCCATAGGATATGGTAACAACTCCACAGATATATACGCCACACTGCGGTATTTGTTGCACAATGAAAACAGCCCGTTTCGGCAGGCGTTATTTTACTAGGAGGGGGATTAGCGTCAAAATTCGCGCTAAACCCTTTGTGATGTGCCAATTGTTCCCCCTACGGGGAACCACAATTGATGCACAAAAAGTCCATTCCTTTTTCGTGGTCTTTTTGTGCCAAAGACGTTAATGAAAGGAATGGACTTTTTCTGATGAAATGGTTTTCCAGAAAGAAAAAAGAGCCGAAGATGCCCTTGCCAGAACTGTACACAGAGGAAGAAATGGCCGTTATTGCCGCCCACATAGCAAAACACTTCGGCGCATTTGACAATGTATTTCACGAGATCATATCCCCTGACATACATGTGGATATTGTTCTCATTCCTCCGACGGAGGAACGTAATTACTACACCCTGGTGACCATGGGCATGGGCGCCCATCGGATGAATATCCCGTCACAGATGGCCCCGTACAAGCTGGAGCGGGCCGAGTTGATGATCTGTCTGCCGCCGGATTGGAAGGTGCCTCGTGCCGATCTGGAGATTATCGGCGGCGATGACGAGGATTCGGAAAATAACCCCGACCACCCCAATCATGAAAACTGGTATTGGCCCTTGCGTTGGCTCAAGATTTTGGCACGGCTGCCCATTGAAAACAATACATGGCTCGGATACGGCCACACGGTCCCCAACGGAGAATCTTTTGCAGAAAATACGGAGCTTTGCTGTATCGTGCTTGCACCGCCTGCCCAGTTTGGCCCGGAGGCGCAGATATGTGAAATGCCGGACGGCAGTCGTGTGATCTTCTACCAGATGCTGCCTCTCTATGCGGATGAAATGAACTATAAACTTGAAAACGATGCCGATGTGCTCTTAGAGAAGTTTGAGCAACACCCTGCGGGAAAAGATATGCTGGTGCTGGATATCAAGCGCCCCAGTGTGCTGGAGGCGGCAAGCGAATAAAAAATTCCCCGCGAGGCCTGCCTCGCGGGGAATTTTTATCTACGCATTAAGAAATAACCCGTTGTGTCTCTTTATCAAACAGGTGTATTTTTGCGCAATCAATCGCCAACTTAAACTTCTCGCCCGGTCTCGGGTTTGTCCGGGGCGGGATCGTTGCGATTAGGTTTACGCCGTTCCATACACAGTACAGATAGATTTCCGCACCCATGAGCTCGGCCAGATCCACATCTACGTCGATAGTCGCCGTGGTGGCCTGATCCATGTAGACCTCCTCCGCGTGGAGATGTTCCGGACGGATGCCCACGGTGATCTCCTTGCCCTCGTATGAGGAGATCACATCATCCGCTATCTTGCCGGGGAGGAAGGGGATGAGAGTATCACCGAACTTTGCCGCGAATCCGCTGGCGGTCTTCTCTATTACTGCATCGATGAAGTTCATCTGGGGTGTGCCGATGAAGCCGGCTACGAATAGGTTGCAAGGGCTGTCGTAGAGATTTTGCGGTGTGTCAACTTGCTGGATGAAACCGTCTTTCATGACGACGATGCGATCACCCATGGTCATGGCCTCCACTTGATCGTGGGTGACGTAGACGAAGGTGGTACCCAGACGCTTGTGGAGTTTGGAGATCTCCATGCGCATGGAGGTACGGAGTTTGGCGTCTAAGTTTGACAGCGGTTCATCCAGGAGGAAGACCGCCGGATTCCGCACCATGGCGCGGCCCAGGGCCACACGCTGCCGCTGGCCGCCGGAGAGGGCCTTTGGCTTCCGTTGTAAGAGGTGCTCAATGTCCAAAATCTTCGCTGCCTCTTTGACCTTGCGATCAATAACATCTTTGGGTTCTTTCCGCAATTTCAGCGCAAAGGCCATGTTCTTGTACACCGACATGTGTGGGTAGAGTGCATAGTTCTGAAACACCATGGCGATGTCCCGATCTTTCGGCGCCACGTCGTTGACCAGCCGATCTCCGATGTAGAGTTCACCCGTGGTGATTTCCTCCAACCCCGCGATCATACGCAGTGTCGTGGATTTTCCGCAACCCGATGGGCCGACCAGGATGATGAACTCCTTGTCTTCGATCTCCAGATTGAAATCATGTACCGCAGTCACGTCCCCGGGATATACTTTGTAAATATTCTTTAATGTGATTCCTGCCATGTGAAAAGCCCCCTTTTTATTCTCTATCTTGCAAAATAACAGATTATTGCCGGCATGTCAATCGGTTGCAATGTGTTTGTAACTATTTGTAACGAAAAAAATGATTTGCTTTCGAAAACAAGCTGGGATATAATTTCATTGGAAGTGTTATCTTTGCGGGTTGTTTTCTGTGTTTTCCCCCTGCTTTTAGCGGAGAAAAACATAGGGCGATCTCTTTTGAGTGTAACATTCCCATTATGGAGAAGGGCAGTGATTTGCATGGAAAGAGTAACGATCCGAGATGTGGCAAAGGCCTCAAATGTCTCCATTACGACGGTATCCAAAGCACTAAACGGGTATCCCGATGTAAGTGAGGCAACGAAGGAGAAGGTGTTGAAAGCGGCAAAGGCGCTCAATTATGTGCCGAATGCGTCAGCCCGCTCTCTGGGCGGTATTCCCGAAAAAACCATTGCCCTGTTGATGTCCAGCCTAAAGCAGAGAGATGAGAGCGGGTATATCTATGAACTCATAAGTAGTATTTATAACACGTGTAACAAAAAAGGCTACGAATTTATCCTCCTGGCCACGGACTCCCTGCGACAAAAAGAGATGACATTTTTGGAGCTGTGTAGACACAAAAATCTGGACGGGGCTGTGGTCATGGGACTGAATATGAATGACGCCTATTACGAGGAGCTGAAGCAAAGCCCCATCCCTTGCGCACTGATGGATATGGACATTGTAGGCGAAAATATCTGCCTGGTCTCGACCAACAATAAAGACGCTTCTTGTGAAGCGGTCACGTATTTGCTTCAAACGGGCCGGAAAGAGATTGCCATATTAAACGGAAAAAGAACCGCAAAGGTAAGTGAGGAGCGATTTTCCGGATATAAAGAGGCGCTGGAGGCCAACGGAATCCCACTCAATCCTGAATATATTGTACATACAGATTTTTCTGCCCAGGACGCGTTGGAGCGGGCGAAAGAACTTCTGATACGGCACAGGAAAATTGACGCCATCTTCTGCGCGAGCGACCTCATTGCCTTCGGCGCATTGACGGCGGCGTCAGAGTTGAACATAAAAGTGCCGGTGCCACTGTCTATCATCGGATTTGATGACATATTTACTGCCCGGTATGCCTTTGGCGGACTGACGACAGTACACCAAAACTACTATAAAATCGGAGTAAAGGCGGCGGAATGTGTGATCAATATGGTGGAAAAAAAGTACGCGCCGAGAAGGATCCTTGTAAATCATGAGCTGCTCGTAAGGAGCACGACATTGCATTTTTAACAAAAATTCATTGACAATCTCGTGTGGATATGGTATTATGCTAACGTCGAAATCGTTTTCGGTGATTTTTTATTATGAATATAAATGAGAAGCAAAACAGGCGAAAAAGCGGCGCTACAAAGAGTATTTTAAGACTCCTTTCGGCATTAGTGGATTTTATCATCATCATGGTGCCTGTGCAATTGGTGCTATTGGGCATTATAGGTGTGCCGGAGCGACAGGCGAACTTTTTGTTCCAGATGCTGTTTGCAGTCTACGGCGTAGCGCTGATCTCCGTTGCAAATGGGCAGACTGTCGGCAAACTGTTGAGCAGATTGACTGTGCGGGATAAGGCAGGGCCAAAAGCGACTTTCCTGTACATCGGTATCCGCGAACTGACAAAGGCGGTCTATTTTATCCCCATTGTCGGCTGGGCCATGGGCGGGGTGAGTGCGATTCTGATGTTCTTAACAGGCAGAGCGCTCCACGATTACATCGCCGATACCAAGGTGATATTCCTATGGGAGGTTCCCAAAGACGAAGAGGGTGGCATAACCCGTGGAAAATAATCTGTTACTTACGTTAAATCCCCTTGTGCTTGTCCTCGGCGTATTGTGCATGGGGGCGGCGGGGTATGTTTCGGCCCGTGTGTTCGCTAAGACCAATGATATCAGAAAAAGTGTGAAGCTGTATGTTCCCATCTCCATCGCAGTCGCCGTAGTGTTGGTGATTTTCCATGCACCGATCATTATCAGCATCGGACTCATAGGCTTTGGGCTGGTCGTGCTGATTTACGTCTCAAACTATTATTTTTATAAATAATAGTTCCCCCGTCTGCGGCGGGGGAACAGAGTAAAGCTTACTATATTTTTTTATTGCCATTTACAAAAACGTTTTCGGAGGGCCCATGAATACAACAATGCAGTACGATTTAGAGAACGCATGGACTATTTCAGAGACCGCTTTTCAAAAAGATGATCAGGGAAAATGTGAGGCGATTCTATGTCTTGGTAACGGATATATGGGCGTGCGATCCTCCTTAGAGGAGCACTATACCAACCAGGTGCGGAATTTATTTGTAGCGGGGACGTATAATCAATTTGACCACGCAGAAGTGACGGAACTGCCCAACGCCGCAGATCTAACCGCCATGGAGCTCCGGCTGGACGGCGAGGCGTTTAATCTGGAGACGGGACGTACCCATCACTACAACCGTAGCCTGGATTTAAAGACGGCGGAACTGAGCCGGAATGTCCGGTGGGAGAGTCCCAAGGGAAAATCCGCCCGATTTGACTTTCGCCGGTTCGTCTCCCTGGCGGAGCTCCACACTTTGGGGCAGAAAGTATCAGTTACCCCGGATGTGGACGCGGATATATATATCAAGACCGGGATCGACGGCACTGTGACCAATACGGGGGTGCAGCATTTCTCCGAGGGCGAAAAGCGGTTTTACGATAAGAAATACATGCAATTCGTCCAGACCACGACCCAGAGCGAGATCGACTTTGTCCTGACCACCGGGGTACAGGTGACAATCGACGGGGAACCCGCCCAGGCGGCGCCGTTTATCGCCATGGATCGGCGGCAGTTGTACTGTACGTATACGATTCCCGTAAAACAGGGCCAGACGTTGGAGATTTCCAAGATATCTTATGTGGCAACGTCTCACGATCTGGCATACGCCCACATGACGGTGAAAGAGATGCAGGCGGCCTGTCTGGCACGGCTCAAAGAGCAGTACGCAAAGGGATACGACGCCCTACAGGCAGAAAATGCGCAAAAATGGGATGAATTGGTGTGGAGCGAGATTCCCATCACGGTGGAATCCGAGAACAAATTTGACCAGCTGGCGATCCGGTTTGCCCAATACCACTTACAGGTCATGGTACCCGCCCACGATGCCAGAATGAGCATTGCCGCCAAGGGGCTGTCCGGGGAGGGGTACAAGGGCCACGTATTTTGGGACAATGAGATTTTTACGCTGCCCTATTTTACATACACCCAGCCGGGGGTTGCCCGGAGTCTGTGCGAGTATCGCTACCTCTCTCTGCCGGGCGCCCATAAGAAAGCGAAAGAAAACGGCTACGCCGGGGCCATGTACCCCTGGGAATCCGCCGGGCTAAAAGATGGCGAGACGACCCCTGTGTGGGGCGCCGCCGACATTGTCACCGGAGAGCGGACGAAGATCTGGTCCGGCTTTATCCAGCAGCATATCTCCGCCGATGTGGCATACGGGGTCTGGCAGTATCATATGGTGACGGGTGACGATGACTTTATGGCCAAATACGGCTATGAGATTATCTTCGACACCGCCATTTTCTGGGCGTCCCGCCTGGAGCATGACGAGAGTGACGGACTGTACCATATTAACGACGTCATGGGGCCGGATGAGTACAAAGAACATGTGGACGACAACGCATTTACCAACTACATGGCCCATTGGAACATCCAAAAGGCCATGGAGCAGTATACGATGCTGAAAACAGAAAATCAGGACATATTTGACCGATTAAATCAAAAGCTAAACCTGGACGCACACATGGAGGCCTTTGCCGGCGTGTTGGGGCGCATCTATCTGCCCCTGCCCAGGGAAGCGGATCAGGTATTGCCGCAAAATAAGACGTATCTTGATCTAAAAGAGATCGACCTGACGAAGTATAAGAACCAAAAAAATGTAGGGGAGATGTTCCGGGAATATAATTTAGAACAGGTGAATGAGATTCAAGTCTCCAAGCAGGCGGACGTATTGATTTTATTCTTGCTTTTGGAACATCTGTTTTCCCTGGATGTCAAAAAGGCCAATTTTGAATACTATGAGGCACGGACGTTGCACGACTCCTCTCTGTCTCTCTCCACCCACGCCATCCTGGCGGCGGATATGGGGGACAGCACAATGGCCAGTGCGTTATTTGACCGCTGTGCGAAGATCGACTTGGGAGAGAACATGAAGACCTCCGACGCTGGAATCCACACGGCCTCTATCGGCGGCATATGGAAGACGACAGTCCTCGGCTTCGGTGGCGTGCGGATGCTGGACGGTAAACTGCGAATTCACCCGGCGCTCCCCGATGGGTGGCATCGGCTCCACTTCTATCTCTACTGGCAGGGGCAGAAGCTCTCTGTAGAGATCACGAAAGGCCGGGTATTGGTTCAAAATTGTACGGGGACGAAACCGGTGACCCTTTCCATCTGCGGTAAAGTGGTCACGTTCCAAGACGAGTTCGATTGTATTTGCGCAAAACCCTAAGATAGTGTGCACACTATCTAAATTAGGTTCCAAATAAATTTTTTGAAAGAGGTAAGAAACAATGAAAAGGAAGATTAGCTTAATTCTCATTTGCGCACTGCTCGTGCTGTCGGTTGCGGCATGTACCAGCGCACCGCCGGAGGCGGCACCCGAAGCCCCGGCTCCCACACCAGAGGCGGCAACTCCGGCGCCCCCGGTCGATGACGATGACGGTGACTTTGCAGGCCGTGAATTAGTCGTCGGCATCTGGGGCGGCAATGATACGGAAATGGCCGCTATGGAAGAAATGCGACTCAACTTTGAAGCCATGACCGGCGCCTCCGTCACCTTCCGGGTCTACACAGACTACAACATGCAAATCCAAGCGGACTTTATCGCGGGGACAGCCCCCGACGTGTTCTATGTGGACGCCAATATGTTCCCCTTCTTTGATTCACTAGGCGTATTAGCGCCCCTGGACAGGCAAGCCGTTGACGCAGATGCGTTTTATACAAACTTGGTAGATACCTTTGTGGGTACCAGCGGTCAGTTATACGCTGTGTCCAAAGATTTCTCCACATTGGCCCTATATGTGAACCTAGACATGTTAGAAGAAGTCGGCCTTACTGTGGATGATCTCCCCACTGCATGGGAAGATTTTGTAGAATTTTTGCCTGCATTCCAGGCCCAACTGGACGAGGCATATGGTGCGGGCGCTGTAGCCGCAATGTCCTATAATTTAGAGCTGGCCAGAAACCTGCATTTATTGAACAGAGGCGGTGCCAGTGTCATCGGTCCGGACGGCAGAGCGACGCTGGACACACCCGGTGTACTGGAAAACTTCCAACTCATCATGGATCTCGTCGAAACCGGCGCATATCAGAGACCGCAGGATCTGGGCCTCGGCTGGAACGGGGAGGCCTTTGGGGTCGGGAGAGTTGCCATCATGGACGAGGGTAACTGGGTATACAATTTCTTAAGAACAGAGTTTAGTGATGTGAACTTCGCTGTTTTGAACATGCCCTCCTTTAGAGGTGAGGTCAGCTCCATGATGTTCACTGTGGGCTATGGTATGTTCATAGACTCTGAAAATCAAGACTTGGCCCTGGAGTGGATTCGCTATGCCACAGGCGTAGATGGTATGGCCATTTTCACCGGCGCCACCGGCGTCCTGCCCTCCAGGCAAGACGTGGCCGATAAAATTGACGTGGCGGCGGATCCGTTCCTGCAAATCCATCTGGATCAAGTCCAGCATGCGATTCCCTGGAGCATGGGGCTGTATTCCTCCATCATCAATGACGAGTATATGAACTTCCTGTTGGAGGCAGTGCAGGGCAATATGACGGTTGAAGAGGCCATGAGACTGGCAGAAGAGCAGGCCAACTTCCAGATTGGCGGATAAAATCAATGAACTGAAAGGCAGACAGTATAAAGGCACAGCCTTTATACTGTCTGCCATATCCTTTTGATTAGAGCTAGTACAAGGCGATCTCTTTTTAAGGAGCGGAGGAGAATGTTTAGATTAAAGCGCCGTAAACAGGAGTGGCTCCAGGGGTATCTGTTTGTCGCACCGTCGATTATTATCCTTGGGATATTCATCTGTCTGGCCGTGCTCTTTGTCATCTATCTATCCTTTCACAGGGTGAATTTATTTCAAAATACCTATGAATTTGTAGGGCTTGAAAACTTCATCAGATTACGGTTGGATCATACGGCTATGCGGGCCATACGGAACACCCTTACGTTTTCCGCCGTGGTCGTGACTGCACAGACTATGTTGGCGCTCATTTTGGCCTATGTGCTCAGTAGCAACATAAGAGGGCGGAAACTATTTAGAAGTGTTTTGTTTTTGCCGACCCTGACCTCTAGCGCCGCCCTGACCTTGATCTTTATGTTCATGTTCAATATCCAAGGTCCTGTCAATAACATGCTGCTGGATGTGGATATTTTAAGTGAACGCATCAACTTTTTGCAGAACACGCGATTTACACTGCCGGTCATTATGGTGATGAATATCTGGTCCACAGTCCCATTTTATATGACCCTGTATATTGCAAGTCTTGTGGATATGCCGTCAAATCTGTATGAGGCCGCCAGCATAGACGGCGCAAATGTGGTGCAGAAGTTCTTTCGGATCACAGTCCCGTATCTCCGGCCCATTACCACCTTTGTGCTGCTGACAGGCATCATCGGCACCTTGCAGATGTTCGATCAGGCCTATATCTTCTCGGACGGGTCCGGCGGCCCCGCCAACTCCACCCTCACAATCGCCCTGTTGGTATACCGGTACGCATTTGGGCCGCAAAACGCCATGGGATATGCCGCTACGCTGGCTGTGATATTGGCGTTGATCATTCTGACCATCTCTCTCATTGTCAACAGGATCAATAAGGAAGAGAGGGTGTATTAAGATGCGGATTAAAAAGATCAGCCCGGGTAGAATCATCCTGTATATGGTATTGATTATCGCCTCGGCGGCGACGTTGTATCCGTTCTTGTGGATGATCTCTGCGTCATTTCTGCCCCTTGCGGAGATTGTGGGCGGGAACATGTCCCTGGTCAGCCCCAATATGTCGCTGGATAACTATCGGTTCGTCTTAGGGCTTACCTCGCTCTTTCCCCGGTGGTTTTTAAACTCCTTTATCGTGGCCCTCGTCGGTACCACAATAAACGTCATTTTCAACTCCATGGCGGGATATTCCCTGGCCCGGCTGACGTTTCCGGGGCGGAATAAAATCTACTTTGGCCTCTTGGCGCTGATTATGGTGCCGGGTCAGGTGCTCTTGATCCCCAACTATCTCATTATGAACGCCATGGGTATGCTGGACACCTTTGCGGCCATCACCTTGCCCGCCGCCGTCAACATTGCGTACATCTTTATGATGCGGCAATTCTTCATCAACTTTTCAACGGATGTAGAGGAGGCCGCCAGCATAGACGGACTGGGGCGGTACGCCAGATTCTTCCGTATCAGTTTGCCCTTGGCGAGGCCGGCCATCGCCACCCAGAGCGTATTTGTCTTTATGGGATTCTGGAATGAGTTCGTCCGGCCCATGCTATACCTGCAGACCCAAGAGAACTTCACGATCACGCTAGGGCTCCAGACCTTTTCATCTCGACATGCGGGAACACAGTGGGCGCAGACCATGGCGGCGGCGTGTATCACGGTACTGCCGATTATTATCATATATTTTGTGTTCAATAATTTCTTTTTAACCGGGAGAAGGATGGATGGAGAAAAGTAAGATCAAAGCGGTCGTTTTCGATTTGGACGGTGTGGTCACCGACACGGCGGAGTTCCACTACATCGCCTGGAAAAATCTTGCCAACAGGATCGGGATTGATTTTGACCGCACCTTTAACGAGAATCTAAAGGGCATATCCAGAATGGAGAGCTTGGAACTGATTCTGGAGCAGGGCGATATGGCGGAGCGATTCTCTCCAGCGGAAAAAGTGGCCTTGGCCACGGAGAAAAACGACGAGTACGTGGCGTTAATCAATGACATCACACCGGCGGATATTCTGCCGGGGATACTAGACTTTTTACAGGAGCTAAAGGATCATGGCATCAAGACCGCCATTGCGTCCGCCAGTAAAAATGCGCCTGCCATTGTAGAGAAGCTGGAAATCCGCCACTTTTTCGACTACATCGCAGACGTCGGGGCGATTCCCAATCCAAAACCCGCACCGGATATCTTCCTGGTGTCGGCGGCGCATCTGGGAGCCCACCCGTCAGAGTGTGTGGGCATTGAGGATGCCGCCGCCGGTGTAGAGGCCATCAAGGCGGCCCATATGATGGCCGTGGGGATCGGGGAGGTGGAACAGCTCGGCGGCGCAGACCTGATTTTGGATGGGACAGCCGAGTTGTCGCTGAATGAGATATCGAATGCGTTTTTAGAATTTAAAAATGGAGAAAGTGCATAAAAAAACATATGCCTGTGGCGGTCTACGAAGACTGTCAACTTTTCCACATCAGAGGCGGCGTTTTTATTTCCCGGAAAATATGCAGTCAGCGGCGCAGGGATAATCCTCCGGCAGGCGAAGCTCCTATAAATTCGTTTTGCCACATTGCCCACTTCTTCTACCCAATCTCATACCCATCTTTCGTCACACTGATGCGATGCGTTTTGCCGTGGTAGACCATGGAGAAGCGGATCGCATTGATTTCGTCTGGCAGGCGGGGATTGAGGGTGAATCCATCTTGTGAAAAGCGGAGATCACAGAAGCCGTAGAGGATATTCATCAACGTACCGCCTATGGATGCCAGGTGCAGACCGTCTTTTGTGTTCTTGTGAAGGTTGTCCAGGTCACAGCGGGCGTTTTTGACGAAGTAGTCATAGGACTTTGCCGTATCGCCGATCCGGTTGTAGACCACGGAGAAGGCCGAATAGGACAGGGAGGAGTCGTGGGTGGTGATGGCGTCGTAGTAGCGCACGGTATTCTCTGCAACATCCGGGGATACGGCGTCGGGGAAGAGCATGAGGGCCAGTACGGCGTCCGCCTGCTTTGCCACCTGATAGCGGTAGATTGTAATGGGGTGGTAGTGGAGAAGTAAGGGGTACTTCTCCTCGTGCCAGAAAGGCCAGGGGGCCTTGTTGAGAAAATCCCGGTCCTGGGCAATGATTTGTTGGTTCTCGTCAAAGGGCAGCGCCATATGATCGGCATACCAGCTCAACTGATCCAACTCCCCTTGTGTCAGTGTGAGATGGGCGGAGAGATTGTCCCACCCGGTGGGATTTTCAGCCTGTAAAATACACGCCAGTTGGTTCACCCAGCGGAAATGATACGCCGCCATGAGATTGGTGTAGTAGTTGTCGTTGACCAATACCGTGTACTCGTCCGGGCCGGTGACTTTATCAATATGGAATTGATCGTCCCGCACATGGCCCACGGCGGCCAGGAAGCGGGCGGTCTCTAAGAGGACGGCAAAGCCGCCATCGAAGAAAATACTGGAATCCCTCGTGCTCTCATAATAGCGGATAAAGGCATAGGCGATATCTGAGTTGATGTGGTGTTGCGCGGATCCCGCCTCGAAAAAGGCGGAGGATTCGATGCCGGAGATGGTGCGCCAGGGATAGAGTGCGCCAGTAGTATAGCCGAAGTTTTTGCCGTTTGCCCGGGCCTGTTCCAAGGTATTAATTCGATAGCGCAGAATTTCCCGGGCCAGGTGGGGGGCGAAGTGCAAAAACGTCGGAAAGATATACAACTCACAATCCCAGAAGTAGTGGCCCTCGTATCCGCTGCCGGAGAGGCCTTTTGCCGAGATAATGCTCTGGCCGTCTGTGCCGAGAGATTGTAGGAGAGCGAAGGTACCGAAATTGACGCTCTCCTCGATATTTTCCTGGGCATCGATCTCGATTCTGGCTACTTGCCAGAAAGAATCCAGAAACTCACGCTGGAGGCGCAGGTGTTCCTCGAAGGAGAGATTAAACCCTGTGATCTCCCGGTTGCCCAGGGTGTAGGCGAAGGTCTTTGTGAAGTGGGTATCGGTCAGCTGTGTCTTCAGAACAATTTTATCGTCGAGAATTTCCCGCTTGGTCTCTTCGGAAAGATGCCAGAAGAAACTGGCCGTCTTGCCGGAGTTAGGTGCGTTAAAGTGGACGACGTCAAACTCCGCACCGGCGTTGCGTTGTTCGATCCGCTCTACATGTAGCTTTACTATGTCGTGGTGCATCCGGGGATCGTCTTTGTCCACGGTGCGGGTGGGGTAGTAGTTGAGGTGTGTGATCAGTTCAATGGGCGCATGGTGATTGAGGCGCTCAAACTCATAGTGCATGGCAAAGATGTTCTTGTGGACAAAGGAGGCCAACCGGGTGATTTTAATGCGTGTTTTTCGCCCTGCGGGGGAGACAAAGAGAAACTTCCGTACCACAACGCCCTGCTCCATATCCAGATACCGGGTATGGTCTGTGATCTCGCCGCTGTGCAGGGAGACGGGCTCACCGCCGATGTGGATCAGCGTGGTCTGGCCGTCGATGACGGAGATCATGGTTTCGCCCGTTGCAGGAAAACCGAAGTGCTTTTCGGGATATGAGATGGTGCGGGTCTCGTAAAAGCCGTTGATGTAGCTCTCCCGGTTGGTGGAGAAGTGGTCGTAGTAAGCCTCTTCCAAACATCCCCGGATACCGATGAAGCCGTTGCCGGAGTAAAGCAAGGCCTCGGCCCGCTCCAGCATCTCGGGGCTTAGATCATTGATATAGATGCGCATGGGGCGTCCTCCTGATCGTTCATAAAAAATGATTAGTGCACTCAAAGAACAGGCGTTCTACTGCGAGAAACACAGAGAGATATTTTTTGAGCATATTCAATTTTGTGTCAAAATACGCGTTGCTTGTGTCGGACAGATTTCATTATAGCTGACGCGGTTTTATTTTTCAAGCGTCAAAAAAATGTTGACAACTATATCGTTCATTGATATATTATATCTATGAACGATATAGCGGGAAGGGGAAGATGAATTGCCGAAGCAAGATTACTATCAGCAGGGACAGCTTACAGATGTGGCATATCTTGTTCTGGTCGCACTGACGACGCCCCGGCACGGGTATCGAATCATGTCCAAGATTGACGAGATGACCGGCGGCGATGTGCGGATCGGTCCGGCGTCCCTCTATACCACTCTGAAAAAGTTGACCGATGCGGGGTTTATCCGTCTCATAGCAGAGGAGGATACGAAAAAAGTGTACTGCATCACAGACGAGGGTTGGGCGACCCTGCAAATTGAGATCGATAAGCGGGAGCGATTCGCCGCATATGGAAAACTGGTGATGGACACCTATCTGGAGGAGAGAGTATGAAGAAATTGAATAAAAACGGGCGCAATGTCCCGGTTGTCTGTTCCGATGTTGCAGGTATAGCGCTTGCATATAAAAGAAGGCGTCGGGTATTGACATATAAACTTTTGACATATATTGCCGTGTCGGCAGGTGCCCTTGCGATGCTGATGATGCTAGGGAATCTTTGGATGAATCTCCTGGCTGGTGCGCTCTTGGGAGGCGCAGGTGTTCTCGCACTCGTCTACGCTGTGGAATGGTTCACCTTTGTGACGGCGGGATCTGGTCGCCATGTGTATATGTTTGGGAACGGTCTGGCGTTTTCGGAAGAGAAAGATATGCAGTTCTGCGAGGAACTGGCGGCGGAGGGGTATGCGCTGGTTGCGGTAAACGGTTTCGGCTATTACAAATTCAAGCGGACCCAACCGGAGGCGTGGAGTTTTTCCGTTGACTACTCAGATGTAGCGCCAGCCGGAGACGGGTTTGCCGACTATATAGCGATTTTCCAAAGCGGCGGCTGGGAATACATTTGTAGTTGCGATACGATCCACTGGTTTCGTGCGCCCGTAGGGACGACGCCAATCTATACGGATAACACCAGCTTGGCGCAGAAATACGAGAAATTGCGCCGGCATTCCGTGTGGAGTGCGGTGACAGGACTTGCAGTGGCGGTTGTATCCTTTGTCTTACTGTGGATATTTTTTTCTTCAGCCTCGCTCCCAGTTGCTATTTTGCTCGGGGTCTTGTTGGGCGCAGGGATTGGCATTGCCCTCGTCATGGGCTGGGGGATTGTGTTAAACCATCGACGTGTATTGCGACTTAAGAAGAGGGCGACGATATAGGCGAATAACGAGGGGCGATGTATTTGAGTATACATCGCCCCCCATTTTCTTGATCAAAAATTCTATTTTTCAGCAACGGTTTTCGCTGCATGTGCCGCGAGAGCAGTGATTTTCTCAAAGTTGCCACTGGCGATATCCGCTTTCGCGCAGAGCCAGCTTCCACCAACTGCGTGGATAAAGGGCGCGGATACGTATTCCGCTAGGTTCTTATCCGAGATGCCGCCCGTGGGGACGAATTTTACATTTCCAAAGGGGCCGGCCAGAGCCTTCATGGCGGAGAGGCCGCCATAGACATCGGCGGGAAAGAATTTCAGGACGTTGATGCCCAGTTCCAGGGCTGCGGTAATCTCTGTGGGCGTGACGCATCCGGGGGTTACAGAGATATTGTTGGCGATACACCACTCCACCACGGTAGGGTTGAAGCCAGGAGAGACGATAAAGCGCGCACCGGCCTCCACCGCCTGTTTGCACTGATCCAAGGTGATAACAGTCCCGGCGCCTACGAGAACGTCTGGACACTGCTCCGCCACTTGGCGGATAGAACCGAGGCCCGCCTCCGTGCGCAGGGTGATCTCCATTACGTCCACGCCGCCGGCTAAGAGCGCCTTGGCGGTGGGGATTGCGTCCTCTACCTTGTCCAGTACCACTACCGGTACGATGCCGCAGGTTCCGAGCCGTTTTAACACATCCATTGTTATTTCCTCTCTTTTCTTCCGTTTTGATTGTTCCTCTAAAGAATATAGTACAACGATCCAAATGCAATTGCAATACCCGATTTTGAAAATTTGTGTTATAATTAAGATACAAATATGTGACAGGAGGTGTAGCCCTATGGCGAGCATGAAAGATGTGGCAAAGCGGGCCAATGTTGGAATTGCGACGGTGAGCCGTGTGATCAACAATTCCGGTTTTGTGTCGAAAGAGACCCGAGAACTTGTGTTAAAGGTCATCGACGAAGTGGGCTACGTCCCCAATGAACTGGCCCGGAATTTTCAAAAAAAGCAGGCCAATATGGTAGGCCTCATTATCCCCAGCACGATCCAGAGTTTTACGGGGGAGTTGACGTATCACATTGAAAAAGAGTTATATAACTTGGGGTACCATACGTTGCTCTGTATATCGAACCACGCGGGAGATAAAGAACTGGAATACCTGGAGAAGCTGGAATCCCATCAGATTGCGGGGGCTATCATCACGGCGCCATTTATGAGTGTGCAAGAGAGTTACGCCTATAACCACTTGCCCATCGTATCCATTGACCGGTTTTTAAATCAGGACATTCCCTGCGTACATGTGGATAACTTTGAAGCCAGTTGCCGTATTACAGAAAAACTCTTGTCGAAGGCCAAGCAAAAAGTGGCTTATGTGGGACTGGGTTCGTTTAAAAGCGGTATCACCCAAGATCGTCCCAAAGGGTTTCGAAATACTTGCATCAGACATGGCCGCCCCCACCGTGTGATTGAAATGCACTATAAAGAGCAGTTGATCCCGTATTTGCGGCGTGTATCTGCCATGACCCACGATTGTGATGGCTATTTCTTCGGCTGTGATTACCATGCCCACAAGCACATCGCCTGGATGTACACGCAAAATCAGATTGTCGGGCGGGATTTTTATGTGGTCTCCTTTGATGGGCTGTCTACGAATAAAGATTATCCATACATCTTGACTTCTGTCCAGCAGCCTTTCGAGGCTCTGAGCAAAGCGGCTGTGCAGACGCTGATGAAGCGGATCAACAAGACGAAAACAAAAACTGACATCGTGTTGCCGTACCAAGTCATTGAAGGGGATACATGTTAATGCGAAAACAGGGCGCCTGTTAGTGTCCCCCGCCGTAGGCGGAGGAGAACACAACATGGAAACGTTACCAAGCGGGATTTGCTTGATTCTATGAAATATAGTGCGATATAATAACGTCACAAGCGCATCACGGAAAGAGGAACGACTGATGAGAAAAAATGGTGTTTTGATGGCAATTTCATCTCTGCCATCCGGCTACGGAATCGGAGATCTGGGACCCGGCGCGTTTTCCTTTGTGGATTACTTGGCCGAGACAGGCGTAAACATATGGCAGATACTGCCCTTTAATCGGCTGGGCTACGGCAACAGCCCGTATCAGACAGCGTCCAGTATCGCCGGGGATGAAATCTATATCAGCATTGACAATCTGGTGGAAGACGGGTATCTGGCGCTTCGGGAGATATCCCATTTTGACGAAGATGCGACCCGTGTGGATTATGACGCAGTACGATGGTTTAAGGCAAAGTACCTCAGGAAAGCATTCGCGCATTTTCAGGAAAACTTCCCGCGATATGAACGGGCGTATACAGTGTTCCTCGAAGAGAATCCCTGGGTCTATAATTACAGTGTATTTTTGACGCTGAAAGATGAAAATAACCTTACCTGTTGGACAAATTGGATTCCGGCGCACCGGGATTGGATCAAAAACCGCGATCTGAATCTCACTCCCTATGAAGAGGACATTGCGTACTATCAGTTTTTACAGTTTATCTTCTTCAGTCAGTGGGATCGGCTGAAACATTACGCCAACGAGAGCGGGATTGAAATCATGGGGGACCTTCCATATTATGTGGGAATCGACTCCCTGGATGTATGGGAAAATCAGCAGTGTTTCCTGCTGGCTCAAGACGGGGAGCCGTCCTATGTGGCGGGGGTGCCGCCGGATTATTTCAACGAGGATGGCCAGCGGTGGGGGAACCCGATCTATAACTGGGATGTCCTTCAAAAAGACGGGTTTCGCTTCTGGATTGAGCGGCTGCGGCTCAATATGAACGTGTTCGACTCGATCCGGTTAGATCACTTTCGGGCCTTTGACACCTACTGGAAAATTGCGGCGGAAGAGGATACGGCAATTGTGGGTGCGTGGATTGAGGCGCCGGGGTATGCGTTTTTTGATGCCCTATTCCAAGCCCTGCCGGATATCAATATTGTGGTGGAAGATCTAGGCGATCTGCGTCCGGAGGTTCTGGCCCTGCGGGACCACTATGGGTTTACCGGCATGGAGATCATGCAGTTCTCCTTTGGCAAGAGACGGCTGCCGGCCCCGAAGCGGGCGGTCGGCGAGAATACGATTGCCTATACCGGAACCCATGATAACCAGACGACGTTGGGCTGGTTTTTAGAGTTAAAAGAAACGGATCAGAAGAAGGTCAAGAGCTATCTGAAGCGGCATGGCTACAAGGGAAGCATCTCCGAACAGATGATTCAATACACCTTGGACAGTGGGGCAAACGTCGCCATCATCCCCGTTTGGGATATTTTAGGGTTAGATGACAGCGCGCGGATGAATACGCCCAGTACCATCGGCCCGCCCAACTGGGAGTGGAAGTTGGCCGACTACGATCTGTTTGAGGAAAAGCTGGACTCCTACGCCGCGTGGTTGACCCAATACGGACGGACAGCATTCTCCCCGCCGCAGGCGGGGGAAACATAAAAACATTGCATACAAAAGAAATAAAACCCAGGAGGGGTAAATACAATGCGCGATTTTCAAGATGCGATAGCACAGTTTTTACACATGAAGGGCGTGGACATCTCGCGGGCGACTCTGAAGGAACAATATGAGGCGCTATCCCACGCGGCGATGCAGACTTTGCCGCAAGATTGGATGGGTCCCAAAAAATCCCAGGGACGGCGTGTGGGCTACTTTTCCGCCGAGTTTTTGATTGGCCGGGTGATACACAGCAATCTCTATAATATGGGTCTGCTGGAAGAAGCGGAGGCGTTTTTGCGTAAATCCGGTCACTCTGTCGCCGATTTTGAGGAGATCGACGATGCGGCCTTCGGCAACGGCGGGCTGGGTCGGCTGGCGGCCTGTTTCTTGGATTCCGCTGCGACCCAGAATATCCCCTTGGATGGCTATGGAATTCGATATCAATACGGCTTGTTTAAGCAGGGCTTTCAAGACGGATTTCAGACAGAGACCGTAGACGACTGGGAGCGCTGGGGCGATCCCTGGAGTGTCCGGCGGGAGGAATATGCCGTTATCGTCTCCTTCAAGGGCCAAGCTGTCCGGGCGGTACCCTATGATATGCCGATCATTGGCTATGGCGGGAAGATGGTCAACACCCTCCGCCTGTGGAAAGCAGAGCCGATCTGCGGCTTTGATTTCGCCAAGTTCAACGACGGGGAATATGACGCCGCCGTGGAGGAGCAAACCCGTGCGGATGAGATCTGTGCCGTGCTCTACCCCAATGATAACACTCGCACCGGGAAAATCCTCCGCCTCAAACAGGAATATTTCTTCTCCAGTGCGTCTCTCCAGAGCATTGTCAATCGCTTTGTGGCGGAGTATGGGACAGATTTTTCCCAGTTCTCGGAGCGAAACCGCATCCAGTTGAACGACACCCATCCCGCAGTTTCCATCCCGGAACTGCTGCGGATTCTCATGGGCGATTACGCCCTGGATTTCGAGACGGGATTTGACATTGTGCAGCGCACTTTCGCCTTTACCAACCATACGGTGATGAAGGAAGCCCTGGAGCAGTGGGATGTGGAGTTGTTCTGCAACGTATTGCCGGAGGTCTATCCGTACATCGTGATGATCCAGAACTGCCTGGATCGGGAGTTGATCGCCCGTGGCTACACAGGGGACAGCGCAGTGGACTATCAGCTGATCAAAGACGGTAGGATACAGATGGCGCAACTGGCGGTCTACGGGTCCTATTCCACCAACGGGGTGTCGGAGATCCACACATCTCTGCTCAAATCAGACCTCTTCCGGGCGTGGCACGAGTTGTATCCGGATCGGATCAACAACAAGACCAACGGCGTCTCCCAGCGGCGGTGGATGGGATTGATTAACCCCGAGCTATCGGCCTTTATTACCCAGCGGATTGGCGACGAGTGGCTCATGGATTTGGACAACTTGGCCCGGCTCACCCCCTTTGCCGACGATGAGGCCACCCTCCGGGCCTTTGCAGATATCAAGCGGGAGAAGAAGTGTCAACTGGCGGAGTATGTGGCGAAGCATGAGGGTTTTGCCCTGAATACGGACTTTATGTTCTCTAGTTTGTGCAAGCGGATCCACGAGTACAAACGGCAGTTGATGGATGCGTTCTCCCTGCTGGATCTCTACTTCGGGATCAAAGACGGGACGGCGGCTTTTGCCCCGTCAGCGTTTCTCTACGGCGGAAAATCCGCTCCCGGCTATGACAGGGCAAAAGGGATTATCAAGTATATCAACGAGATCGCGGCGCTGATCAACAACGACCCCGATACGAAGGACCTGATGCAGGTGTTATTCGTCCAGAACTACAACGTCAGCTACGCGGAGAAGATCATGCCGGCGACGGATGTCTCCGTGCAGATATCCGCCGTGGGGACGGAAGCCAGCGGGACGGGGAACATGAAAATGTCCCTCAACGGGGCCGTCACCCTAGGTACCCGGGATGGTGCGAACATTGAGATTGTAGAGCGGGCCGGGGAGGAGAACAACTACATGTTCGGCCCCACCATTGAGGCGCAGCGTAGGATTGCAGAGACCTACTGCGCCAGAACGATCTACGAACCCTCCCCCCGGATCAGGCGGATTGTGGACACTCTCATAGACGGCACATTCGACGACGGCGGCAGCGGGATTTTCCGGGAGATTTACACCTCCCTCCTAGACGGTGCCAGTTGGCACACGCCGGATCACTACTACGTGCTCTCAGATTTGGAGCAATATCTGGACGCCAAGCGCAGAGTGAATTGGGACTACCAGGATACTTTGGCATTTGCCCGGAAGGGTTTGCTGAATATCGCAAATTGCGGGTTTTTCTCCAGCGATAACACCATCAGAGCATATGCGAGGGATATTTGGGGGATGTAAGAGTAAAGCCAAGAAAGAATAACCGCCGCTCCTGGCCTGTTGAGGCTGTGGAGCGGTGATTTTTCTCTTGACATCACTCGTCCCAATTTGTTATACTAGATATATAACAAGCGCAATCGAAAGGAGGGACGCTCCTTGATTATTGAGATCAACACCCAGAGCCCCACACCCATCTATACCCAACTGCGGGATCAGATTGTGTTGGGGATTGCCGGAGGGCGGCTGTTGCCGGGGGAGGATTTGCCGTCGGTGCGGCGGTTGGCCGCCGATTTGGGGATCAATTTTCACACGGTCAACAAGTCCTACGCCATGCTCTCCGACGAGGGCTATATCCAGATGGATCGCCGCCGGGGGGCCGTAGTGGCGGGGGGGATCGCCAGGAGAGAGGCCTTTGAAGCCGATCTTTTGGAGGAGTTGACGCTCTCCGCCGCCGAGGCCATCTGCCATGGGATCAGCGAAATGGAATTTGCCGCCCTCTGCGGGCGGGCGTATCAAGGTGCAAAGAATGGAGGGGTATCAAATGACTGATCAAAACATCGGATTATTCGCAATCAATGCATTCGTCCTGGCCCTGTGCGGCGGCCTGTATGTGGTTCTGCCGTATCTCACCCGGAAATCCCTGCTCTTCGGCGTAAAAGTCCCGCCGGAGGCGTATTATGATCCGGCGGCCCAAGAGTTGCGGAAGAGCTATGTGCGTACCTGTCTGCTGGGTACCCTCGTCCTGCTGCTTATCTGTGCGGCGCAGTTTATGCTGTGGCGGGAGTGGACCATGGCGGCGGCCATGTACCTGCCGCTCCTGGTGATTCCGCTCTATTTTATAGCCTTCGTCCCCAATTGGAAGCGAGCCGCCCACTTGAAAGCAGAGCGGGGCTGGCAGGTACCCAGCGTGGTATTTGCAGAGACCAGTTCCTCCCACACCCGGGGGAAGCTGTCTAACGTACCCTGGGGATGGTATATTGCGGGGTTGGTACTCGTCTTGGCGACCTTTGCCGTTGCCGTCATACAATATCCCCATCTTCCCGATATGATTGCAGCCCATATGGATGGGAGTATGCAGCCCACCAGAATGGTTCCCAAAACATGGGGGAGTGTCTTAATGATGCCGCTGATGAATGCGGGCCTGCTGGTTGTCCTTATGCTACCCGTGGGGATTATGATTGAGCGGGCCAAGCTGCAGATCGACCCAAGCGCTCCACGAAAATCTTTTGCCCAGCACCGGGCATACCGCAGACGTATGGGCAACGCCATGGGGTTTCTGACACTCTCAATGGTTCTGCTCTTGGCACTGGTGGGACTTCCCATCCTATTCCCGGTATCCCCGGCTCTGGGCGGCGTGATCTTCTGGATTGGCATGGGGGTGTTTTCTATCTCTATGGTCGTCCTAATCGCTGTGATTCTAAAAACAGGGCAGGGGGGCTGTAAGGTTAAAGTGGATGTTGACGAGAGTGCTGCGGAGGACGAGGCGCCTGCGGCGAAATCCAAGACCTACGGACGCGGGGACGACAAGTATTGGATCATCGGCACGTTCTACTATAACCCGGATGACCCGGCTTACATCGTCGAAGATCGATTCGGCACCAACATCGGCTTCAACTACGCCAAACGCCTCGTACAGCTCGGCACAGTGCTCTTGGCACTGGGTCTCGTGGCGACTTATGTATGGATAACGATGCAATTGCTGTGATTTGAGTAAGCTCGGCAGTGCATGCAAAAAAACCAGAATCCGTCGCTTGATGGATTCTGGTTTTTGATTTGTGTGGGCGGGTGAAGTATGCTATTATGGAAGTAGTGAAAAGCATGGCCGGTAGTCAATCGATCTGTTACATCTGTAGGTGTTGAATAGAGAAATTTTACGCCAGAGCAGCAAGGAGAAATTCAATGAAAAAAATGATCTGGGCCGTCATTCAGAACAAATTGAGGTAGATATAATTGAGTATGTAGTTACGGGTTGGGATATATTGTACCCTGTTAGGCGCATTTCTTTTTATAGCCCTAGAAGGTATATTACAGAGGCTGATATGCGGAGTAATGGCAACTAAAGTTGCGGAATGAAATAATGAGTAAACTCAAATTAAAAAAACAAAGAACAAACCGTGCTTTGTGAGCAAACTCTATGATATTTATCGAGAAAAAGAGGTGCATTACATTGAAAGACACCGCGTATCTTATCATCCACGGATTTGCCGGATATTTAGACGACATTGACTATCTGGCCGAATATCTGCGCAAAAAAGGGCTTGATGTCCATACGACGATACTGCCCGGACACAGTGATACCAAGAAAGCGTTGCGGCAATCGACCCATATATGCTGGATCAACCATGTGCGGGATACGATCAACACGCTCAAAGCTGAATACCGCCAAATCGTATATATCGGCTTCTCCATGGGCGGGCTGATTGGTGTGCAGTGTGCGGATATCCCGGAGATACAGAAATTTGTCTTTATCAATACGCCCATCTATTTCTGGAATATAAAAATCATGGCGAAAGATATCGTCAGTGATATTCGGGCGAGACGGTTTGAAAGATGGAACCACTATAAAAAAGGTGTGCTGGGCGTCTCAGTAAAATCCAGCGTGGAGTTCTTGAAAATCTTATCAAAATCAAAAAGACGGATCGGCGATATCACGAAGTCCACACTGCTGATCCAATGTAAGGCAGACGAGAGCGTGCGGTATAAAAGCGCACAGTATATGAGGGATCAAATCCCGGATCGGGCGATTTTGCGCTACTATCCCGGCGGGTGTCATCAGATTCTTGCCATACCCGGCGCGCTCCGGGAGGAAATCTGCGGGGACGTGTATGGGTTTTTGATGGAATAGAATAAAGCGAAAAAAGGAGTAGCGGTTTGCTGCTCCTTTTTGATCACCTATAGCCGAGCAATCTACCCCTGCCAGAGCATGGCCTGGGAGACTTTCAAGAGTCCCGCCACATTGGCGCCGACCACGAAGTTGCCGGGGACGCCGCAGGCTTTGGAGGCGTCATAGACCGTGTGGAAGATGTTGACCATGATGGTCTGTAGCTTCTCATCCACCTCTTCAAAGCTCCAGCCCAGGCGTAGGGAGTTCTGGCTCATCTCCAGGCCGCTGACGGCGACGCCGCCGGCATTGGCCGCCTTGCCGGGGATGTAGAGGATATTACCCTCCAAGAAAGCCTCGACGCCCTCCGGGGTGGTGGACATATTGGAACCCTCCGCCACGGCGATGACGCCGTTTTGTACCAGCGCACGGGCGGAATCCCCGTCGATCTCGTTCTGGGTGGCGCAGGGGAGGGCGATATCACAGGGGATGGACCAGACGCCGCCGCTGCCCTCGTGATACTGGGCGGTAGGAACCCGTTTTGCGTACTCTGTGAGCCGTCCACGCTCCACCTCTTTGATCTGTTGGAGCACTGCCAGATCAATGCCGTTTTCGTCATAGACATACCCCGCAGAGTCGGAGGCCGTCACCACTTTGGCACCCAGTTGGGTGGCTTTATCAATGGCATAGATGGCCACGTTGCCGGAGCCGGATACGGTGACGGTTTTGCCCTTGAGATCCTCGTTTTTCAAGCTGCGGAATAGTTCCGCCACGATATAGACCAGGCCGTAGCCCGTGGCCTCTTTCCGGCCGAGAGAGCCGGAGTTATCCGGATGTTTACCGGTGAATACGCCGGTGAACTCGTTTTGCATCCGTTTGTATTGACCGAACATGTACCCCACCTCCCGGCGGCCCACGCCGATATCCCCGGCGGGGACGTCGGTGAACTGGCCGATGTGGCGGGTGAGTTCGGTCATATAACTCTGACAGAACCGCTTGACTTCGCCCTCGCTCTTGCCCTTGGGGTCGAAATCTGCGCCGCCTTTTCCACCGCCCATGGGCAGGCCGGTGAGGGCGTTTTTGAAGGTCTGCTCAAAGCCCAAAAATTTGACCACAGACGGATTTACGCTGGGATGGAAGCGCAGGCCACCCTTATAGGGCCCCAGGGCGCTGTTGTGCTGGACGCGAAATCCCCGGTTGACCTGCATATTGCCCTGATCGTCTGTCCAGGGAATCTGGAACTGGATCAACCGTTCCGGCTCTACCAGCCGCTCGATGATGGCGTTTTGGATGAATTCCGGGTGCTGGTCTATAACGGGCTCAATGCTGTGGAGCACCTCCTGCACCGCCTGGAGGAATTCAGACTCCCCCGCATTTCGTTGTTCCACGGCCTCGTAAACCCGGGCCAGATAAGCGTTTTTTAACTGTTGCATTGGTACGCCTCCTCAAAGGTATAGTCTTTACTGTAGTACAGTATACTCCATGATTTGCAATTTCGCAATAGAAAAATTGCAAAAGAAGTTGGTTTATCTGTGTGCTGAAAGAGAAAATCAGTCGTTGTGGCTTACGACGACGAGCAGGAAAGCAAAAAGAGCAATCCAAGGCCCCACGCCAAAAAAGGTTGCCGTTTCCCACCGGAAACGGCAACCTTCTTTTTTCAATCATATGCGATTACTGCACCATGCTGGCAATCTCACTGGCGAAATTGGACTCTTGCTTCTCAATCCCCTCGCCCTTTTCAAAGCGGGTATAGCCTTTGATGACAATGGTCCCGCCCAACTCTTTGGCCAGGTTGGCTACATGCTTTTCGACGGTGATCTTGTCCCCTTTGACGAAGGGCTGGTTCATCAGGCAGACTTCCTCGAAGAACTTGTTCATCCGGCCTTTGACCATGCTCTCGGCGATTTTCTGGGCCTTGTCATCCGGCAGGTTTTTGGCCTTGTTCTCTTCTACCGCCTTAGCCAACTGGATTTTCTCTTCCTCTGCGACCACAGCGGCGTCCACGGAGGAGCTGTCCAGATACATGGGGCGCATGGCGGCGATCTGCATGGCCAGATCTTTGCCCAGCTGGATCACGGCCTCGTTGGACTCCAGGCCGGCGGATACGTCCATGTTCACCAGGACACCGATCCGGCCGCCCATGTGGACGTAGGGGATAGTGAGCCCGGAATCGTAGCGGGCAAAGCGACGGACTTGAATATTTTCGCCGATGACCAGGATTTTCTCCTGCTGCATCTCGGTGACGGTCATATCACTGCCGGGGTAGGGGAGCGCCATAAGCGCTTCCAGGTCAGCGGGATTTTTCTCGGCGACCAGATTTGCCACATCGGCGGCGAAGGTCTGGAAGATATCATTTTGTGCGACAAAATCGGTCTCGGCGTTGACTTCCACCACGGCGGCGGTATCGCCTACGGTGACGGCGGCGACGATACCCTCGGCGGCCACACGGCCGGCCTTTTTCTGGGCGGCGGCCAAGCCTTTTTCCCGCAGGAATGCCACGGCCTTGTCCATATCGCCATCGGATTCAACCAACGCTTTTTTGCAGTCCATCATACCAACACCGGTCATTTCCCGGAGTTTTTGAACATCTTTCGCTGTAAAAGACACAGGTAATTTCCTCCTAAATTCCCCAAGGGGCCTTGCCCTCTGGTTCTTGATTTAAACGCTTTTATTCCGCGGCGGGTGCTTCAGTAGCCGGAGCCACGGCGGCAGGCGCTTCGGCAGCAGGGGCCGCAACTGGAGCGGGCGCTTCGACGGGAGCTGGGGCAGCGGCGGCAGGTGCTTCAGCTACGGGAGCCTCTTCGGGCTGATCGTCGCCTTGGCGGCCTTCCAGCACGGCGCTGGCCATGGCCTGGCTGATGAGTTTGATGGCACGGATGGCATCATCGTTGCCCGGGATGATATAGTCGATCTCGTCGGGGTCGCAGTTAGTGTCCACAATAGCGACAATTGGAATTTTCAGCTTGCGGGCCTCTGCGATAGCGCTGCGTTCTTTGCGGGGGTCTACGATAAAGATGGCACCGGGGAGCTTGCGCATCTCCCGGACGCCGCCCAGATATTTTTCCAGCTTATTGATCTCGTTGGTCAGCTTGATGACTTCCTTCTTGGGGAGCATGTCAAACGTACCGTCCTCCTGCATCTTTTGCAGTTGGGCCAAGCGATCCACGCGGGTGCGCATGGTCTTGAAGTTGGTGAGCATACCGCCCAGCCAACGGGCGTTGACGAAGTGCATGTTGACCCGTGATGCCTCTTCCCGGATGGCGTCCTGGGCCTGTTTTTTTGTGCCGACGAACAGCACACTCTGTCCATTTTCGGATACTTCGCGGATGAAATTGTAGGCGGTGTCTAATTTCTTGACCGTTTTTTGTAGGTCAATAATATAGATGCCGTTGCGCTCCATGTAGATATAGGGCGCCATTTTGGGGTTCCACCGTCTGGTTTGGTGACCGAAGTGTACGCCGGCCTCCAGAAGCTGCTTCATTGAAACGACTGCCATGTGATAAATGTCCTCCTAAAAATTTTGTTTTACCCTCCACCGCCATCAGCCAGAATGACCCACCCCTGGGCGGATTTCCCCCTCAAGAGCACCGAGTCACCTGTCCGGTCAGTGTGTGTAATGCCCAAATAGTATAGCAGACCTGCCCGATCAAAGCAAGGATTTTTTCCCTTTTTCCCGCATAAAGTTGGTAATACCAACAGAGGGGGATGAGAATGAATCTATTTTTCGCCCAAGATCGGTGGATATACGCCGCCTATCGTGGGGCCAAGCGGCTAGAGATGGACAATGCGAGCAAGATCGTGCTCGTTAGCGACTGCCACCGCGGCACGGGGACGGGGGCCGATGATTTTGCCAAGAATCAAAAGCTCTACTACGTGGCCCTGGGCCACTATTATCGCAACGGATTCACCTACATAGAACTGGGCGACGGGGATGAGTTGTGGGAGGAGCGGCACATGGCGGACATCGCCGCCGAGTACGACCACATCTTCGGCCTCCTGGCCGATCTGTACCGAGAGGGACGGCTCCATATGATCTACGGCAACCACGACATGGTCAAGGGGCGGGCGGAGTGGGTGCAAAAAAATCTCCGGGTATATTGCCCCGGAAATCAGACGGCCCCTGTACCGCTGTTTCCCGATATCACGGTCTCGGAGGCGATTTTACTTCACCACACGCCCAGCGGGAGAGAACTGCTCCTGCTCCACGGCCACCAGGCGGATTTTTTCAATTATCGTCTGTGGTGGCTGGGCCGATTTCTGGTGCGCTATCTGTGGCAGCCCTTGGAGCTTTTAGGGATGCGAAATCCATTCGATACGCCCCGGCGGGCGAAGCGGCGGAATCGGACGGAGAAGATTTTGGAGCAGTGGGGGGAAAAGACCAATATCCCCATCGTGGCGGGGCATACCCACAGGCCCATCCTCCCCAGGGGCGGCGAGGGGCCGTACTACAACACAGGGAGCGCCGTCCACACCCGATACATTACGGCAATTGAGATCGAACGGGGGGCGCTGACCCTGGTCAAGTGGGAAATCGCCGCAAAAGAAGACGGCACCCTCTATATTACGAAAGAGCCCATGACAGGGCCTCGGAATATGGAGCAGTGCCTGGAGCGGGTGAAATAGGGGCGCACATTGTGCGCCCGCTATTCCTTTTTATTGTTGTGGGATGGCCTGTTCACAAAAGGCCAACAGAGAGGGAATGCTTTTCGTAGCCGTCTCCCACATGGTTGTTTTACTCATTTTTTGATAACTATGGGCGAACCAGTTTCGCATCCCCCGCACTTTGTGCCAGGGAATTTGATTCTCGGTTTCCTTTATGAATTCTGGGCTCAATGACTTGCTCAGTTCTCCGATTTGCATCAGGGACATGGAAACCGAGTTGTAGTAGTCTCTATCCGAGCGGAATTTTTGCTCATCGTTTCCGCAACGAGCAATGGTTGCGGTAATATCGTCACAATATTCTTTTATATATCTGATGCGTGTCAGATCACGTTCGTTCATAGACGGCAACCCTCTCATTCAGTACGGTGTGGCTGAATTCTTTGTCAATATCCCGCTCATAGTCGGATAAGGCGTCAGTTGTAATCATATCGATGTCTTTTTTGAGAGCGAGTTTGAGATCTTCATATAATCCGCCGAAATCCCATCCCACCAAACCAGAACCAGATGCATCGACCAGGAGATCAATATCGCTGTCCTCTGTGACGTCTTCACGTGCGTATGAGCCAAACACATAAATGGTTTCTAGTTGATGCTTTTCTGCAATGGGAGTCAATTTTTGTCGCAATTCGCTTAGTGTGTAAACCATAGAAAATCCCCCTTTCTGCCTAGTTTATAGTATATCAAATTTAGTTTTATCGTTCAATAGGAATAGGCTGTAATCTCCTCATCCCTCGGCCATCATATCCCGATACTTTGCCATCATTCCGGCGAACAACTCACCCGTGGTGGGTGGGGTGTATGTAATGGCATTGGCCCCGGCTTGGATGGTCTCCAGGACGCTCTCCTCTGTGGGGCCGCCGGTGGCGATGATGGGGAGGTCGGGGAACTTTTCCCGGACTGCGGCCACAAGCGCCGCTGTCCGTGCGCCGCCGGAGATATTGACGATACTGGCCCCGGCCTCAATCCGTGCGGCGATATCGGTCTGGGAGGATACCACCGTCACCACGATGGGAATCTCCAGATGGGCCTTTAAATCCTGGATCACCTCCACGGGAAGGGGGGCGTTGACCACCACGCCATAGGCACCCTGATCCTCTGCGTCGCAGCCGAGACGGATCACCCGTGCGCCGCTGGTGGTGCCGCCGCCGACGCCTACGAGAACCGGCATATCCGCCGCCATGAGCACGGCCCGGCCAATGGCTGGCTGGGGGGTGAATGGATAGACGGCGATCACCGCGTCGGCGTTGATGTTCTTGATAATGGCCGCATCTGTGGAGAAGACCAGGCTCTTAATCCGACGCCCGAAAATGCGGATCCCACTGCACTGGGCGATGACTTCCGGTACTTGGATCATATGGCTGCGTAGGTTCCCCGCATAGGAGGGGACCATTTTTTTGCTGTGTTCCATATTGTGACCTCCTGCATGATTTAATCGGGGATTCCCCGCCTGGGGCGCAGAGAGTAATCCTCCGTCAGAGCTTCGCTCTGCCACCTCCTTTTCCAAAGGAGGTTTTTGGTGCAGTGTGTTCTTGACCTTTAGCTCCTTTCTCAAAGGAGCTGTCAGCGAAGCTGACTGAGGATTGTCCTTGACCTTCAGGCCTCATCGCCCAGAGGGGTTGTCAGGCGAAGCCTGACTGGAGGAGCACCCCAAAAGGGCAGGGCGGTCAATACAACGTCTCCAGCTTGCGTCTATTTCTTAAAACTGTCTTTGAGGGCCACACTGCGGTTGAAGACGAGGTTTCCGGGACGGGACTCCACGCTGTCCACACAGAAATAGCCTGTCCGCAGGAATTGGAAGTTTGCAGGGGCCTGGGCCTCTGCAAAGCCGGCCTCGACCTTGCAGTTTGATAAGACTTCCAGAGAGTTGGGGTTGAGACAGGATAAAAAATCCTTGTCGGCAGCGTCGGGATCGGGATCGGAGAACAGGTTGTCGTAGAGCCGTACTGTGGCATCTACGGCGGTGTTTATGTCCACCCAGTGGATCGTACCTCGGACTTTAATCCCTTCGGGCGTGCTCCCGGCGGGCAGATCGGGGTCATATTCGGCGAATACCCGGATCATGTTGCCGTCTGCGTCTTTCTCACAGCCGGTACAGCGCACAATATGCGCGCCTTTTAGCCGCACGTAGTTGCCGGGGAAGAGGCGGTTGTACTTTTTCACCGGCTCCTCCATGAAATCTTCGGCTTCGATCCAGAGGGTCTTGGAGAAGGTGACGGGCCGTGTGCCGGACTCCGGGTCCTCCGGATTATTTTCAATCTGAAACGTCTCGCTCTGATCGGCGGGATAGTTGGTAATCACCAGCTCCATAGGCCGCAGGACGGCCATGGCCCGCTGGGAGATGGCGCCCAAATCCTCTCGGAGGCAGTGCTCCAGGAAGGAGAACTCCACGACGCTTGCGGCCTTGCTGACGCCGATCCGCTCGGCGAAGTTGCGGATGCTCCGGGGGGTGTATCCCCGGCGGCGCATCCCGGTGAGGGTGGGCATCCGGGGGTCATCCCAGCCGGAGACGATGCCCTCTTCCACCAGGAGGCGGAGTTTCCGCTTGGACAAGACCGTATAGTTGATATATAACCGGGCAAACTCAATCTGCCGGGGTTTTGACGCAACCATCGTATTGTCCACCACCCAGTCGTATAACGGTCGGTGATCTTCAAATTCCAGAGAGCACAGGGAGTGGGTGATACCCTCCAATGCGTCCTGGAGGGGGTGGGCGTAGTCGTACATGGGATAGATGCACCATGTATCCCCCGTCCGGTGGTGGTGGGTGTGGCTGATCCGATAGAGGGCGGGATCCCGCATGTTGAAGTTGCCGGAGGCCAAGTCGATCTTAGCCCGCAAAGTCATGGCCCCGGCGGGGAACTCCCCGCTTTTCATCCGTTGGAAGAGGTCTAAGCTCTCCGCCACAGGGCGATCCCGATAGGGGCTCACGGCGGGGATGCCGATGGAGCCGCGATTTTTCTTAAACTCCTCCGGGGTGAGCTCACACACGTAGGCCAGCCCCCGCTCAATCAGCCCCACGGCCAGATCGAACTGCTGGTCGAAGAAGTCGGAGCCGTAGAAGAAGTTGTCGCCCCAGTCAAAGCCCAGCCAGCGGATGTCCTCCTGGATGGCGGTGACGTACTCCTCGTCCTCTTTGGCGGGGTTGGTGTCGTCCATTCTGAGGTTACAGACACCGCCGTATTTTTCAGCCGTGCCAAAATCAATGCACAGGGCCTTGCAGTGGCCGATGTGGAGGTACCCGTTGGGCTCCGGTGGGAACCGGGTGTGGACAGTCATCCCGGCGAACCGCCCGCCGGGGGCGATATCCTCCTCAATAAATGCGTGGATAAAGTTTGTGGAACTTTCGCTTATTTCAGTGGTTTTGATCTCTTCGGCCATAGCTATGCACTCCTTTTTGGGGGTTGGATGTATCGTACAACAGGGGCGCACAATGTGCGCCCCTACGTTCCATGACAGATTTTTGCACATTGCGGGACGATTGCCATCATCCCCTACATTATACGCAAAATTTGCGGAAAATCAAATTGTATTTACAGACTTCGCCATTTGGAGTATAATTTGATTACAATATTTCCTGCCGCAGGTGGGGAAATCAAGGGGGGATTCCTATGAGCCACACAGATATTGCTGTTATCGGTGGCGGCCCGGCGGGGTTGTCAGCGGCGCTGAACGCCAGGGTGCGGAACAAATCCACCCGTATATTCTCCAGCGACTACCGGGAGAGCGGGCTCTATAAGGCCGAGTGGCTGGAGAATGTTTTGGGAACCCCCGGTATGAGCGGGCGGGACTATCTGGAACTCTGTTTGGAGCAGGTGCGGGGTCGAGATGTAGACTTTATCGGCGGCAGAGTATTGAGCGTCATGCCTATGGGGGACAAGTTTATGATTTCCGCCGGCGCCGACGTCTATTCGGCCCAGGCGGTGATCTTGGCCTGCGGCATCGTTCAAAAGGCGGCCTATCCGGGGGAGCGGGAGCTTCTGGGGCGGGGCGTCAGCTACTGCGCCACCTGTGACGGGATGTTATATCGCCAAAAGACCGTGTGTGTAATAATCAAGTCCGGCGAGGGGATTCACGAGGCCAACTATCTCCGGGAGATCGGCTCCACCGTGACCGCCATCTCAGACGGGCGGAGTTTGGACGGGTTGCATGCAGATATCCCCGTGATTCAGGGCAAAAAGCTGGAAATTCACGGCGCAACCAGAGTTGAATCATTGCAAGTGGACGGGGAGACGATCCCCTGTCAGGGCGTATTTATCCTCCGGAGTACCGTGGCAATGGCCAGTCTATTGCCCGATCTCGCATTAGACGGCACACATATTCAGGTGGATCGGAATATGCAGACCAATATTCCCGGCGTATTTGCCGCCGGAGACTGTACGGGCAAACCCTATCAAGTGTCAAAAGCCACCGGCGAGGGCCTGGTTGCGGCCCTCAATGCGGCGGCATATTTGGATGGTGCGTAGGGGCGGCAGATTGCCGCCGGCTATGTCCCTATGCGAAAACCGACAGGGATCAAGAAACCACGGGCGGCAGGTTGCCGCCCCTACTAAGGAGGATATTAAAATGGCATTGCAAAACTTGACGGCAGACAATTTTGATCAGACCATCAGCCAGGGCGTGACACTAGTAGACTTTTGGGCCGAGTGGTGCGGCCCATGTCGGATGCTGACCCCCATTTTGGAGGAGTTTGCGGCAAAACACGGGGACAAGGTAAAGGTGTGTAAAGTGCACGTGGACGAGCAGGGACCACTGGCCGCCCGCTACGGCGTGATGACCATCCCCACGGTGATTCTATTTCGGAATGGACAAGAGGTGGACAAGCGGGTCGGTGTGCATCCGATCACAGAATTTGAGAAGATGGTCGGGGTGTAGGAGAGACACATGGTTCTACAGAGTACGCCTGTATAGCACGTTGAACCCAGTGCGCAGGCTCCTTTTCCAACTGACGCCCCAAGAGCGAAGCGATTGGCTCGGCGGAAGAGGTGCCTGTGGTGCAAAGGATCTGTCAGCGAAGCTGACTGAGGATTGCGCTACACATTGCGCCGGATCCGAATCGTGACGGCGGTCTCATCGGAGATATTCCCTACTGCGTCAATTGCCACATAGGTGAAGGTGTCTCGGCCCCGTTTGCCCTCCAGGGGCGTGTAGGTGAACAGCCCGGTGGGCGAATCTAGTTCCAGTTGGCCTTTCTTGGGAGAGCGGACGATTTGATACTCAAATAAATCCCCCTCCGGATCCGTGGCAATCAACATGCCGGCCAGGGCGATATCGCGATAGGTGGTCAGTTCCAGGGCCTCCGCTATGGGGGCCTGATTTTCTGTGGCCATCTCCACGGCCAGGGCCGATGGGATGAGCAGGAGTATTGTCAATACAAATAATAGGAAACGTTTCAATAAAGGAGACCTCCCAAAGACATTTTTTCTAAAGTATGCCCGAAGAGAGGAGCGCCTATGCTCACAGTCAATTCCGTCAGCAAGCGATATGGCAAATTCCTGGCCAACGACGACATCAGCTTTTCCGTCGGAGCCGGGCAAGTTGCCATTTTATTGGGCCCTAACGGGGCGGGGAAGAGCACGATCATCAAGTGCATCGCAGGACTTCTGCGTTTTACAGGCGAGATCGAGATCGACGGCTGCGCCAACAAGAGCCTGGAGGCAAAACGCCGCCTGGGCTATGTGCCGGAGATGCCAGCAGTATACGATCTGCTGACCGTCTCTGAGCACTTGGAGTTTATCGCCAGGGCATATGACCTCCAAGATGACTGGAAAGAATACGGCGAGTCCCTGCTCCGCCGATTTGAGTTAGACGACAAGGCAAACAAGCTGGGCAAAGAGCTCAGCAAGGGGATGCAACAGAAGCTCAGCATCATCTGCGGTATTTTGCCCCGGCCCCGGCTGGTGATCTTGGACGAGCCGTTGGTGGGTCTCGATCCCCACGCCATAAAAGAGCTTCGCTCTCTGATTATAGAGCTCCGGGACGCCGGGGTGGCGCTACTAATCAGCACCCACATGATCGACAGTGTGGAGGCCTATTGGAATGTAGCTCACATCATGGTAAACGGAAAATTCGCAGCCACCATGGCCGCCGACGAGGCCACAGCGGATAAAGGGTTGGAAGACCTGTTTTTCGCCGTTACCGAGACGAGCCGGAGGGATGAGGCATGAGGGCGTTGTTCTACCTACAAATCACACGGTTGAAAAATCGGATCAAAGAACTGCGCCGCCGTCCGGCAAAACTGATACTATTTTTGGTGTTCGCCGGATTACTGGTATTTGTGCTCATCACTGCTATGGGCAACGAGGCGGGTGCGGTTCCCCAGGACGACGGTGCACTATTCGCCATCATGCTGGCCTTTTTTGCTTTTACCTATGTGATAGGCCTCTTCCCTGGCCTGGGTTCCGGGACGACGTTTTACACCATGGCAGATGTGAGCCTTTTGTTCACGGCTCCCCTCTCGCCAAAACGGATTTTGTACTACGGCCTGATTAAACAGTTGGGGACAACGGCCCTCACGGGGATGTTTTTGCTGTTTCAATACGGCTGGCTTCGATCCAGCTTCGGTATATCCTTTGGGCAGATGCTGGTGATCGTCTCAGGCTATGGCCTGATCGTGTTTGCCGCCCAACTCACGGCCATGTGGATCTATTGTGTCTCCAGCGGAAGCGATGGGCGCAAGAGAGTGATCCGCACTTTAATCTGGGCCGTCTGTGGGGCGACTCTTCTGTGGCTACTACGGCCCGTATTTGCCGGGGGCGGGGTTTTGGAGAGCCTGTTCACCCGGGGGGCGGAGCCCATGGGGATGGCGTTCCCCATGGCGGGCTGGGTGGTTGCGATTATCCGCGGCCTATTTACAGGTGACGCAATACTGTTGCTCATCGGTGTTGGGGCGATGGGTGCGTTTCTGCTGATCGTTACCTTGGTGATCCTCCGCCTCAACGCGGACTATTACGAGGACGTGCTCTTAGCCACGGAGGTGACCCACTCGGCCGTCGCGGCGGCGAAAGAGGGGCGGATGACGGAGACCGGCAGGAGGACCATAAAAGTGGGGAAAACCGGTATCGGTAGAGGCCGGGGCGCATCGGTGTTTTTCTTCAAACATCTCATAGAGAGCCGCCGGGCCGGACGCTTTCTATTGAGCACTATGTCCCTGTTGCTCATGGCCATCCCCATTGGTTTGGCCGTGTTTCTGGGCCGGGCGCCGGAGAGTTTCCTGCCCGCTCTCATCGCCAGCTGCTTTCTGACCCTATTTAGCTTCAGCGCTTCCCGATGGGGCATGGAGATGTTGAAGCCCTACATCTACCTGGTACCCCAGAATCCCTTCAAGAAACTCATTATGCTCTGCGGGGAGAGTGTGCTCAAATGCGTCCTGGAGTCCGCCGTTCTCATGGTGGCGCTGGGATTGATCACCGGAGTCTCCTGGACGATGGTTGGGGTGGGCATTTTGATCCGGGTGGGCGTTGGTCTGCTTGTGATCGCCATGAGTGCGGCTATGGAGCGGCTATTTGGCCAGATCAAATCGCCTATGATCGTGTTGCCGCTATTCCTGTTTTTTGCGGTGCTTTTCATCGGCCCCGGCGTGGGAATGGCCATGCTGGCCGTGCTCTGGTTGGGGATGCCTCTTACAGTTGCCCTGTGGACGGTGGTCCTATGGTGCTATGGCGTCAGCTTTTTGGTTATTTTCCTATGCCGCAATATGCTGACGTGGGCGGAGTTCCAGTATTGATCTTTATATTCTGTAGGTGGAGGCGCTCGTATGACAGAGAATCATAATAGAAACAACGACGATAAATGGGATTTTTCAGATTACGCCTATACAATAACAGGAATACTGGTCGGGGTACTTTTGGTTGTGCCAGAAATACTCTATAGTCAATTTGGTATTAGCATTTTAGGCGGAAGCCTAAGTGGTGAAGGGGTTGCAAGCCAAGTTCGTGCTTTATCACCTCTGTTATTTCTCTTGACGACGACAATCGTTTTTTTCAAAGATGCAATTGATGCAAGGGAAAGTGGCGGGTACAAAGGCTCAATGTTTACACACACCTTTGAGTCTTTGCTTGAAGATGCAATCTATATGGCAATCACTACAATTATGGTGTATAGTGCGATAATCGCTGGCGCAATGTACGCATCTTGGCTGGCTGGGCCAATCACATTCGTGTTATTTGTTTTTATTTTCCCGCTTGTAAAGAAAAAAAGTAGTAATACGGATAAAGCCGTTCTACAGTGGATATTATTGGCCGTATTAGCAATTGGGATTATCGCAGAAGTAATAACTGAGGCATGGATTGCCCTCCCGGTTTCCTGGCTTATTATTTGCGCAATTAAATGCATCGATGCGATTCGTAAGCGCGACGGTTTAATTGACGATGTTTTTGATATTCTTTACTACATGTTCTCGGTTATTCTTATGGCAGTGGGTATCATTCTGGACTTTTGGATTACATCTTGGATTGCATTCCCGTTTGCATTATTCATTTGCTGGATTTTAAGCAAATTTGGAAGATATAAAACGGAGTAATTAGAAAAAGGAGAACGCTATGATCCGATTTGACAGTGACTACATCGAGAGCGCTCATCCCCGTATTTTGGAGCGGTTGCAAGCGACCCAAGGGGAGCAAAGTCCCGGCTACGGGACGGACCCCCACTGTAAGCGGGCAGCGGATTTGATCCGGGCCGTCTGTGAAGCGCCGGCGGCGGCGGTACACTTTCTCGTGGGCGGCACCCAGGCAAACGCCACCATGATCGCCGCTGTGCTTCGTCCCCATCAGGGGGTGATTGCTGCGGATACGGGCCACATTACCACCCACGAGACCGGGGCAATCGAGGCCACGGGCCATAAAATCCTCGCACTCTCGAACAACGAGGGAAAGATTACCGCTCGGCAGATTCAAGAGCTGGTAGACGACCACTGGGCCGCCGGCAACCACGAGCACACCGTCCAGCCGGGGATGGTATACATCTCTTTTTCTACGGAGGTGGGTACAGTCTATTCTCTGGAAGAGTTGACGGCCATCAGCCAAGTGTGCAGGGAGCGAGGGTTGCCCCTGATGCTGGACGGCGCACGCATGGGCTACGGTCTGGCGGCGGTAGGCGGTGATGTAACCCTATCGGATATTGCACGGCTCTGTGATCTGTTCTATATCGGCGGCACCAAGGTGGGCGGCCTGTTCGGGGAGGCAGTGGTGATCCCCAACGCAAAATTCCAGCAGGACTTCCGCTATCTGATGAAACGCCAGGGCGGTCTTTTGGCAAAAGGATTTTTGCTGGGGCTCCAGTTCGAATGTCTCTTCGAGGACGGCCTGTACTTCGAGCTGGGGCGTCACGGGGTGGCGGAGGCCATCCGGCTCCGGCAGGGGATATTCGACGCGGGGTTCTCTCTGCGTTATGACACGGGGACGAATCAACTGTTTCCGCTCTTGCCCGATGCAGTCTGTCAAAAGTTAGCCGAGTCCTTCGTCTATTGTCCCTGGGAGAAGGTGGACGATACCCACAGTGTCATCCGGCTCTGCACCAGTTGGGGTACCCGCCCGGCGGATGTGGACGCATTGATCGAGGCGCTGAAAAAAGCCTAATCGCGTCTGACGGATTTTTGCTTGACAAAATCGTTATAAAATGGTACGCTTTTCAAGCAAATTTGCTGGTGTGGCGGAACAGGTAGACGCCCGGGATTTAAAATCCCGTGGGCCTTGGCCCGTGCCGGTTCGATTCCGGCCACCAGTACCAACGATCAAACGCTGCAACCCCAAGGGTTGTGGCGTTTTTACTTTTCCAATTGTCCGAATAAGGGTCTGTTTTGGCTGAAACTAACACCGAGCATCTGTGCGAGGTCTATTTCCACTTGTGTCCACTCGATTTGGAACCCTTCTCCGGATGGAACGGAACGGAAACGGTGTGTGTTGGTGGCTTGACGTACATAGTGGTAGTACCAGTGGTTTGCGTTTGTTACATCGGAAAATGGAATGAGTTGTTCACTTACATGTCTTGTGGAGTGCGCTGTCGTGATGCCCCTGCCCAAGACACGGCAGATGACGGCGATGGCAGAAGCTCTTGTCAGATTGGTGCCGGGGAGAAATTCGCCATGCTCGTTGCCGCGCACCCAGCCGTTGCGGAATGCGGCGTACACCTCGTCTTCTGCCCAATTGGGGATGGCGTCTCTGTCCGGGAAGGGTAGCTCGGCCGCCGGAGGTATATTTTCTCGACCGATTACGGTCCTTGCGACCATTTCATAGTCGTCACGTTGCCGGTGTCGAAGTGGGAGATGTCAAGGCTTGTTGGCTCGAATATACTAGAAGAAAACATCCCGCTCATATCCGTCACATCGGAGGTATCGAAATACTCCAAACCTTCTATATCGGCTAGGTAAGTAAGGTCGGCAAATAGTCCGGACAAAGAAGTCCCGGCCGTAATTGGGCCTTCAAAAACAATGCGTGAAATATTTGCCCTGTGGGCGTGCCACGGGCTTACCCAATTTCTCCAGTAATCAGTTTGGCGGCCATTCCATTCATTGCAAAGGATATTGCTGTACAGAACAGAGTGTGTTATACTGATTTTAGCATATTTCAGGAGACATAGCTGGCGCAAACTATTGAAAATAAAGGCATTTTTTATGCCCCTTATGACCACTCTTACGTTGTGAGCAGCCATAAGGAGCAGTTTTATTGCGAGATGCGAATAAAGGAGAAATGATATGTCAAAAATTAGCGGGGAAAAGAAAAAAGAGTTAGCCGACTTAGCAAAATTACTCGCTGTAGAAGGTGTGAGGAATAATACAGATTTAGAAGATTTACATTGCGGCGTCTCTCCATCTTCAAAAATCGGAGATTATTCTGATGTGAAAGTCATAACCCCATATGGTGAAATTGAATGGAATCAGCTCTCTCGTATCAGTGATGAAGAAATGCGCTCACTCATGTTGAGTGTCGAGAGAGCGTTGCTAGCAACGCTCTGTGGTTACGAAAGACTTAGCTATGAAGATAAGAAGTCCATATGCGCATACATTATGACACAACGTTCATATGATCGACATGATTATAACCAAGCATTCAATTAAGAGTTTATGCCCCTTATGCCTATTCGCACCACCCCACGGGGGCAAGCCCCCGTGGGGACCCCGAGATTTAATCTATTACGGCGGGCAAAGCCCGCCTATATCAAGATTTTTGCCATGCAAAAATGCTTGGACGCCGCCGCCTGCGGCGAAGTGGGCTGAAGCCCACTGGGAGAATCATACACCACTCGCGCCAAAACTCCCCACAGGGCTTGCCCTGTGGGGAGTTTTTAATATACCTTTTATGCGTTCTCTTCCTCTTCTGTGTCCCATTCTATCGGGACGAGGGCCAGGTACTCCAAGAAGTCCAGCCCGATGTAAAAACCGAGGTCTCCCAGGGCATCCCGTTCGGCGTTGGAGATCATATCGGGGAAGATGACAATCCAGAGGAATAGGGCTCTATCTGTATCCGCAATGGCTTGAAGCACATAGATATGGATGGTTCGATCCAAAAAATAGTCGTCATAGACTAGGGCCATAGCCGCCGCCGTGTCGTGGGCGTTGATGCGCATGGGTGTGTGCTTGTGGTTCTCTCCGGAGAAGTGCTCGATATCCATGGCATCCAACACAAAGAGGGCCATGGTCTCGCTGGCATAGAAAGCGTCCAGGCAGATGTAGAGAAATGACATGGCAGGAGCGAAACTAGAGACGATCCCGGTGATGACATTCTCTGTATTGTCGCCCGCCGCCAGGATAGATACATTGTACGTACTCCCGTCGATGACCATCTCATGGGACTCCAGCGCCGATGAGGACAACTGGTGATCTACCATGTGTAATTCCGGCAGGTCGTGGACGATGATCAGACCGCTATCCGCTAAGAAGCGGGCCCTGGCCTGGGCGGCACGGTAGTCGGAGAGAATCTCCTGTATTTCCGCGATCTCCAATGCTCCGTAGGGCGGGAGGACGGGGGGGACGGGCGTTCGTTTATAAGTCACATCCGATGTGACGGTGATGTTGTTCGGCGTGGTGAGAGTCAGCCATACGGTATAGGTCTCGTTCTCCTCGTCGTAGGTGAGGGTCAACTCTAGATGATATTCGGAGAGAGGGCCTGTGAACAAGGTGTCCAGGATGGTCTCCTGTGCCTCAGGTTCTTCCACATCTGCGATATCTTCGTCGATGTCTTCTTCGTACTCTGCGGCATTTTCCCCATCCGTCTCGGGTTCTTTTGTGGTCAGATTGGTCAAATCGGCGGCCAGGACGAAGGGGCGTATCATTTGTGTAAGGGCTTCCCGGCCCGCCTGTTCCCCGGTGAGGCTGAAGGCATAGAATCCGCCGGCGGCGGTGAGATATTCGTCAACATTAAGCCTGCTTACCTCCCGAAGCAGCGCAGGGATATCCACCAGCAAGTCGGATAGATCTAGCGCGGGACGGACGAGATACGGATTGCCGTCAAAGGCATCTGCCAGGACATAGTAATCTGGAAACTCGTGATCAAGCACGTACTGAAAAATGGGGGCGAAAGAAGTGTAGGTCGCCCCGCTCGTCTCTAAGAGAGACAAGTCATATAGGCGCGTATCAATCCCATCGATATACTGGATGTCCGCGGCAAATTGCCCGGTGCGTGCCGCACGGCGGCCCTCCATGACGTATCGGGTAGGCAAGTGTGCGGCCCCCGCTTCAAACTCCGCCGGGAACGTCAGCTCTCCTTCGGCGGTGAAGGTGTAATCATCCAGTGCGGAGAATTTTTCGATCAACGCCGTCAGTTCTTCAGAGGGGGTTGGGATGCACGCGGAGAAAAGGCCTAAGATCAGGCAAAGTCCCCAAAAAAGCGATATTTTTTTACGCATGATTTTCATATCTCCCTTTCGGCTTACAGAGAGACTATACCGCGAGTTGCCCAATCTGTCAACCTGTGATGCGGGCTCTGATTGCGTAGCAGATCAAAATTTCGGCTGTTTTCAGCCGTTTTTGAGGCCATCTTAAAACTATAGCGGGGACAGCCATCCCGGCTGCCCCCGCTATAGTTTTTGCGATACTATTCGTCCTCTATCTCATCGTCAACTGTGGGCCAAGTGACGGAGGTCCATCGCTCTACGCCGTTTTCAAGGATAAAGTAATGGCTGTGGGACGCCTCGACTACGTAGAAGAAGTGCCAGACTTCTGGATCCGCGACATCGGGGAAGAGGCGGAGGTCATCCCAGACGCCTGTAAGACTGCCCATATTCGTGGCCCCGCGATCAAGTACCCGGAAGAATACCGCCGCAGTCTCCGCCCGGATAATCGGTCTGACGGGGTGGAACATATTGTACTCGTCGCCGATCATCCAGCCCTGACGGAACGCGGTGTAGACATAGTCCCGTGCCCAGCCTGTGATCTGTCCTGCATCTGTGAAGGGAAACTCTCCTGCGGGCAGGATCGGTACACCGCTGGCTCTTACGATGACGGCGGCCAGTTCCTCTCTGGTGATGGGAGTCCTCGGCCCGAATGTCCCGTCGTCGAAGCCGTGGAAGATATCATAGGCATATACCCAGGCCACATAGCCGTGGAACCATTCGCCGGGATATACATCGGGGAAGGGCATACCTGCTGGTGGCGGAAGTTCTGGACAAAAGCCCGGAATCAGAGTGCGGGCCAGCATGGCCGCCACTTCCGCTCTGGAGATATCGTTGTCGGGCAGGAAAGTGCCTTCCGGGATGCCCTGCATGAACCACTTGTGGAAACCGGAATCGCCGTTGCCGTTCTCCACTGGTACCCAGCGTGCGTACAGGCGCAGATAGCCGTGTACCGGATTATTAAAGTTTTTGCTGTTTGATGTGGCGGGTTCCAGATACCACCCCATGAAGTTGTAACCTTCTCTTGCGGGTGGGGTGGGTGGTGTTGCTCTGCTACCCGGCGGAATTGATTTCAGGTGGAAAGTGGGGTCGCCATCCCGGCCATAGTTCCAGAGAAAGCGTACAGGGACGTTTGGAGGTGAGATAATAATCTGCTGGAATTGTGCTGTGAATGTCACGGGGGCGTTAATCGGAGCGGTAGTATTCGGGGTGCTTTGGGACCAGCCGGTGAACCGGAACCCGGCGTTCGGCGTCGGCGTCGGGATTGCCGTCAACGGTGTGCCTACCGGGAGATATACCACGGTCTCTCCGGTCAATGTGCCGCCTGTCCCTGCAACGAATGTTACGCGCACCTCAAACTGTGCGATGAAGGTGATATCGTCGGTAAGTACCACGTCTGCCAAGCTTGGCGGGAGGTTCGGTGCGTCGTCCGCCTGGCCGATATAGCGCCAGCCGACGAATCTAAATCCGTCTACGGGATTCACCTCGGGTATATCTGACGGGTCTACGTGGAAAGGCATATTGTCAGGGTCTAGGTCAATGGTTACCACATGCTCGTTGGGTTCTTCTACCGGAGACACAAAGCTGCCGTGCGCTAAATTTGTCTCGAATCTGACGGTGAGTTCGTCTACTTCTGCCCCGGCTCGGAAATTAATGTCATAGTTGTTGATCGGGTGACCGAAGAGTGTCGCAGATGTGGTCTGTATCTCTGTAACGTTTAGGGCATTGCTGGGCCAGCGGAATGCACCGCTCAATGCCCGGTTGCCGGAAAAGACCACGTCGGGGGCGATGGTGATGCGGGGATAGGAGTTCGTTGGCAGGGGGTCGCTGTAAGCCTGCCCCTGTGCAAAGATGCCGCCGCCGCTGGTGGCTGTGTTGTTGCTGATGGTGCCGGCGTTTATGGTGAGATAAGTATACGCATTCAAGATGCGCCATATACCGCCGCCATTACCGCCCGCTTGATTGCCATCTATGGTGCCGCCATACATAGTAAAAATGCTTTGATTAAGGCCCGGATTTGGGAGTGGGCCTCCAATGTGGATGCCGCCGCCATTGGCAGCAGCCGTATTGTTGTAGATTGCTCCGCCACGCATGGTGAAGATGCCATGTGAATTTGCCTGTAACAGGGGTGTCCCGATATTGACCCCACCGCCATTTGTGGCCGAGTTGCCAGCGATTTCTCCGTCATACATGGTGAGACGCCCGCCATTAAAGAGATTGACGCCGCCGCCACTGTTGGTGGTTGCTGTATTGTTGCGGATTGTACCGCCTTCCATGGTAATAGCGCCAGCCGTTACATACACACCGCCGCCGCTAGAAGTTGCGGTATTTTCAACGATTTCTCCGCCATGCATGGCAAAAGAGGCACCGCTACCCCAAACACGGACGCCGCCGCCGCTGGTAGTTGCAGTATTTTCATAGAGCGTACCGCCTTCCAACACAAAGGAACCGTTATCCGCTATTAATACACCACCACCATAACGTGCTGTGTTGCCGCTGATTGTACCGCTTTCCATAGTAAAGACAGTGAAGGCGGCAAGGTGAACGCCGCCACCGTCGCCGTTAAGCCCTGCCATATTGCCAGAGATATCACCGTCTTCCAGCACAAAGGAGGCGCCGTTGCCGAACATTGCAACACCGCCGCCATTGTTGATCGCTGTGTTACCGCTAATGGCTCCACGCACCATTCTAAGCCCACTGCTGGCACGAAGCTCTACACCGCCGCCAACATCTGCACGATTGTTTCTAATTTCGCTGTCTTCCATATACAGCCGTCCAGTAGCATTCCGGACTTCAACACCGCCGTGATTGGCAAGTTCTGAAGCATTGCCGCTGAGCACAACACTATGTAGCCTCAATATACTACTGATGATAACAAAATGCCGCTGATTGGCAGTTGCCTGAGTAAGTACAAATTGGTTACCATCAACACTGGTGATGGTAATTTCACGCCCACCTGCGATGGTAATAACATCTTCCATAGAAATATCATTTTGCAACGCAATGACTGTCACATTCGGATCAGCAACGGCTGCCACCAACTGATCCCAGGTCGCTACGGGCTCTACGCTCAATGGCACAATCCCACTCGCCGGAGCAGCCATCTCTGCTTCTGTCCCCCCGCCGTCGGACGCAAACGCCGTTGTCGGGAAAAATCCGATGACCATTACAATTGCCAATAAAATGCTAAGTATTCGCCTCATTCCCGTAGAATCTCCCTTCGTTTTTTGGAACGTTTCTCTCTCTGTGTATAAACAATTAAAATCATTATAACTTTACCAACATGAAATTATCAACACTTTACCTTATATTGTAATGATATTGCAACACTATAAACCGCCCCCAAGCCTTGTGTCGGGGGCGGTCTGCGTCTACGGCAAGTGTAGCATGGGGTCTACCGGTACGCCGTTGATGCGAATTTCAAAGTGCAGATGGTTACCGGAGGCGGTACCCGTCATGCCGACCCGTCCGATGAATTGGCCCCGGTAGACGAACTGCCCGGTGGAGACGTCAATACTGCTCAAGTGGGCGTAATAGGTCACGTGACCGTTGTCGTGGCGGATTTTGATGAGGTTGCCGAACCCGCCGTTCCAGCCGCTGAAGATCACCTCGCCACCGTCGGCGGCATGGACAGGGGTACCCGCTGGTGCGGCAATGTCAATCCCCTGGTGATTAGAGGAGCCGACGGATACTCGCCGTGGGCCAAAGCCAGAGGAGACGGTTCCGGCCACGGGCCAGATATACTCCCCGAACGAGGCGGTGAGCGGACGCTCTAACGTACCCAGGAGGACAATTTCAGAAACAGAGTCAGTGAGGACTTCCGTTTTCAATATGGTGTGGAGAATCTCTTTTCCGTCCACGGAGGTGATCTGGGCCAGGATCTCCATTTTTCCAGCTGTACCCTCCCGCAAGATCTGCGTGTCTTCAATGAGCCGGGTATCGTCTAAGATGACGTCCACCGCGTAGGGGATGGACTCCGTGTAGGCGATCTGCTCTACGGTCTCCACGGAGAGCGTCATCACCAGGGTCTCAATGCCCGCGGGATCTAACTTGCTGTCTAAGTCTATGTATTGGGCCTCAAATTCCACCTCTGAGAGAAAGGCGGCGGATTGGACGCCCTCGTCCACCAGTTGATTCAACCGGGCCTCCATGGCCCCCCGTAGATCAGATCGCCGGGCTATGTAGCCGACAGGATTACCGTCGACGGAGACGACGTAGTGCATGTCGATCTCGTCAATCTGCTGGAAGATACTCTGTTCTACGCTGTCAAGGTTTACGGATTCGGCCTCATTTACGTGGACGATGCGAAGGCTGTAGCTGAGACGGTCTTCTATCTCGAAGGGTGACCCTAAAATATCGCCCACGGCCTCCTCTGTTGTAACGATCAACTGATCTAAAGTCTCGGTATCGGGGACTGTGCCGATACTCTCGCCGTCCATACGGACGTATAACTGTACGGTGAACTGGGTAAAAATCAGGGCCGTGAGGCTAAGTAGTAGCAGGAGTAGAATGGATACCGGTAAGAGGTAGTTGCTCTTCCGGATCTGTTGAAATTTTGATGCAATTTGGGTTGGAATGTTGCGGCTATACACAAGTAGTCTCCTTTCCAAGATCGGGCGGTTCTTCACACGGGTAGAGTGCCAATTTGAAGAAATACGCTGGTAACAAAACGGATAAAAAAGAAACATTTTGGTTACAAACCGCATCATAGCACCGGGGAACTTTTCCTGTCAAGGGGTTCGCAAAAGTAGTGGCGAGGTTACAGAAGAGGCTCTGCCTCGACAGCGCAAACCCCCAAAGTTTGCCTATCATAAGTTGTCCCAGCGGGGAATATGCTTGTATTAGGACAAACCAGAAAAGGAGGGTATGGCAATGGCATATGAGACGAAGCTACGGGCGGATGCGCCCCACAATGTGATTATGGAGGGCAGGGAGCGGTTGAGTATTTCCGGCGTGGAGGATGTGGAGAGCTTTGACGAAGGCAACATTGTGGTCTATACCAACAAAGGGATGCTAATCATCCGAGGCCGAGACCTACATATCGAAAAGTTGAGCATAGACGGCGGGGATCTGTCGGTGGAGGGCCAAGTGGACAGCTTGCGCTATGAGGAAGAGATGAAAGAAAAGGGGAGCCTGCTCTCTAGGCTGTTTAAATAAGACATGGAACTGCCTATATCGCTCCAACTCTATCAGGCCGGCTTCGCCTTCCTCACAGGTGTTGTGACAGGGGTATTTTACGACTGTTTAAAAGCCCTGCGCAGACAGGTCAATCAACCGGGCTTCACCGCCATAGCAGACATGCTGTTTTGGGCAATTGTGGCAATTGCCATGTTCGTGCAGGTTATGGGCACCGGACGGGGCGAGGTGCGAATTTTCATGCTGGTGGCCACAGTTGGGGGCGCGATCCTATATTTTTTGGTCTTCAGCGCCTATATTTTAAAATTTTTAGAAAAATGCCTCAACAAGATATTGTATGTTTTGCGCTTTGTCATAATTCCGATTCACAAGTTGTGGGAACGCGGAAAAAAAGTTTCAGAAAATTTAAAAAAAGGCTTTAAAAACAGGAAAAAGCGGTGTATAATTGGACTTGTGAAGCGAATTAACATAAGATCGAAGTCCGAGAAAAAGGAAAAGGGTGAGTACGCTGAAGAGCAGACGGGCAAGTATGTATACCAAACTGGTCGTATTGGGTCTGGTCGTTTACGCGACAATCACCCTGATAAACCTCCACGGCCAAATCGAACAGGCAAGAGACGATCAAGCCGCGCTCCAACGCGCCGTCGTTGAACAGGCTCTGGAGAACGGTATCTATGAATATGAACTCGAACGCAGTGATGACCCGCAGATCATTGAGCGGATTGCCCGTAGCAGATATAATCTTGTAATGCCCGGTGAGCGGACGTTTTATGGGATCATAAATTAGGGCGTGTCGACACGCCCCGATGTTCTGAAATCTAACAGAGAAGGATTTGCAGGTAGGGTATGGGGTTTGATGTTGGAACAATTGTGACCGGAAAGGTCGCAGGGATCAAAAAGTTCGGCGCGTTCGTCGCGCTGGAACAGGGGAAGAGCGGACTCGTCCATATTTCTGAGATTGCCAACACCTATGTGGATGATGTAGCCCAGCACCTCCAAGAGGGACAGGAAGTCAAAGTTAAGATCATCGGCATTGACGATGCGGGACGAATCAATCTGTCTATCAAAAAGGCGGAAGAGCAATCGACACCCTCCAGATCCGAACCTGTGCCAAGGCGGCAGTATAACACCGCGCCGGGCCGCTCTCAGGGGATGCGCTCCCCCCAGCAGGGGACACCACGGGATGGGGGATCGTTTGAGGATAAACTCAAGCAGTTTATGCAGGACTCCAACAGTAAAATGTCCGGCATGGAGATGTATTCCGCCAGTAAGCGGCCACGGCGGAAACCGAAATAATGTGCATAATAAAACCGGGCTGACGTATCATAACGTCAGCCCGGTTTTTTCGATTTTGCTAGAATGATTCGTCGAAGAGTGCCGCAAGGGATTCTGCCAGGTCAATCCCCATGTGTGTGCTGAGTTCGTCTAAAATATCGAAGTCCGTATCATCCAAAAGCTCTGAGAAAAGCAAAAGCTGCAGGAGGAGCGTATACTCTGTGCCGGGAATGGCCTCGGCGAGATAGAGGATTCCAACGGGGAAGCCGAATGTATCGGAGATGACGCCCAGTGCTGCGGCCTGATGGTCGGCGCTGACCCGTAGCGGGCCGACGTGGAGTTGGTCGCCCAAGAGGGCAAAGGCGGAAAATTCGGTGATAACGGAAATCGCATCGCTGTCGGGGACAAGGGTGTAGTACAGCTCAATGGCCCAGGCGTCCCAGAAAATACTCCCGGGCTCCATGAGATGCAAATCACCGCCGGAGATGACAGTGACCTCTTGGCGCTCGCCGGAGGGACTCCGCAGGGCATACGATTCCAAGAACGAACTGTCGGAGAGGTCGTGGTCAAAGAGGGTTAGTCCCACGAGATCGTAGACGGTGTCGAGATCGGGGGCCTCGAATCCGCCCATCATGGCGTCAAAGATACGCTCATAGAGTTCGTCAATTGTTAAATACCGCTCTGGTGGCGAGATAGGCGGCACATGGCCCGCATCGTATGCTACCGTAGCTGTGATATGGACGCGATCTGGGATGTATAAATTCAACATTTGATACAAGACATCTCCTGTCTGTGAGCGCTCGACAACGATGTGTGCATCGCTTAAGTCGGCCCCCCGCACAATGCGAGAGGGATGAGCGCTTGCATTGTTTAAGAAAGCGGCGATATCGGGGAACATATCCTCTACATACCAGACGCCGCCTAGCGCAAATTCTAGGAGAAAGGCATCTATGTGGTGCTCCACCACACGCCGCACCGATTCGCCCTCTATGGCGATAATAAAGCTGTTCTCCCCGCGGCTGAGATAGCGCTCCAGAACCTCGTCAGAGAAAATGTAGCAGATACAGACCTGATCTTCATCCCATTCTTCTGGCTCATCAAGTGTGAGATCAATGTATCTGTATTCCCCCAAAAGCGCCTCCGGGGAAAGGTCAATGCCATCCATAAAGTCCGGGTCATCGAAAAGTCCAGACTCCTCTAAGACAAGGTCGATAAAGTAATCTGCACTAAAATAGGTTTTGCCGTTTGCGCTGATTACACTTACTTCAAATAAGGGCGTACCGTTTGCCTCTCTGAAGTCAAAGGTTGCCTGATAGGCCTCTGTGGCGATGATATGGCTCCCGGACGTATGATAGCGGATTGCAGGATCCTCTCCGTTGAGGATGTCGATGAAAAATTCACCGGTGAAGGACGCATCCCCCGGATCCCGGAAGACGGCTTCCAGTTCCCGATAATCTTCAACGGTTGTGTCGTCCAGTATGATAATGCATCCGCCGAGGGCCACGACGAGTAGAAGTGCTAGGAGTATAAAGTTGATCCGTTTTTTCATGTTTGAGTCTCCCGCAGTTTATTATAGTGCGTTCTTCTTTAGATGTATTACACGCGCTCCACCTGTGTTAAATCATAGGGCGTCGTCTGGTAAACATAGTAGTTGAGCCAGTTGGTGTAAAGCAGTTGTGCATGGGAGCGCCAGGAGACGTGGGGGGGCTGGGCTGGGTCGTTGTCGGGGAAATAGTTGATAGGTACGTCTATCTCTAACCCGCGGTCTTGATCTCGAAAATATTCTCGGGCCAAGGTATCCCCGTCGTACTCCGGGTGACCGGTGATGAAAAACTGCCGATTGTTGCCGGCCTTGACGGCGAATACTCCCGCTGTGTCGGATACGGACATGAGTACGAGGTCCGGTACATTTAATATATCCTCTGCCCGCACCTCGGTGTAGCGGGAGTGGGGGGCCAGAAAGGTGTCGTCAAAGCCGCGGAACAGGGGCGACATGGGCGTGACTATGCGGTGCTCATATACGCCGGACAGCTTTTTCGGCAACATATATTTTTGGATGCCATAATGGTAATAGAGTCCCGCCTGGGCGCCCCAGCAGATGTGGAACGTGGAGTGGACATTGGTTGTCGTCCACTCCATGATCTGGCAGAGCTCCGGCCAGTAGTCCACGCCCTCAAAGGCCATGTTCTCCACAGGGGCCCCGGTGATAATCATACCGTCATAGCGATTGTCTTTGACTTCTTCAAAAGAACGGTAAAAGGAGTCCAGATGGCTCTTGTCCACATTTTTTGCCTTATGGCTCACAGTTTGGAGCAGTTCCACCTCGATTTGAAGCGGCGTATTGGAGAGCTTGCGCAAGAGCTGGGTTTCCGTGACAATCTTCGTGGGCATGAGGTTTAATATGAGGAGTTTCAGCGGACGGATATCTTGATGTATGGCCCGGTACTCCGTCATAACGAAAATATTCTCACTCTCCAAGACCGCCCGTGCGGGCAGCGAGTCGACAATTTTAATCGGCATGGGGATCGACCTCCTTATTATGAAAAAACGTGAGGGAAATACAAGGAAAGAGCGCTACGGGGCAGCGTTTTCAATATACTGATATACCACGCCGCACAGCCGATCCACTTGGTCTAAATCGCAGACAGTGTCCCTGCCCGAATGAATTTTTGGTATGTACAAAGGCCCAAGCAGAGAACGTTTCTGATATAAGAGTGAAACTCCTCTGGGAAATACGGCGTGATCGCTATTGCCCGTCAATCCGCTACGGACTTTTTTGACAGGAAAGCCCTCTTTTTGTAAAAATGCGGCGATGTCGTTCTGGCCTCTGTGCTTTTTCTTTGCCATCACTGTGAGCACATCGCCAGTTCCGATGCAGTCGAGGTTGATTACTTTTCCCTGCACCTTATCCGGATGATTCCGTTTGCGCCATTTTGCAAATGCTTTTGACCCCAAGAGTCCCGGCAACACTTCTTCGTGGTCAAACAGAACGAAGGCACATTTTTTCCGGAGTTCAGGGTTCTCTGCAATGCGTGCCGCTAGGTTAAACACACCCAAGACGCCGCTGGTATTGTCCGTGTGATTATGCGGGTTTTTGATGAGAGAGGGGATAGCGATCAAAAGAAGCAAGGGGAGAAAACTGGCCAAAAGAGACCCCTCCGATAGCCCGAGCAGTCCGGTCAAAAAGCCGACCCCGAAAAAGAGGGGAAACATCAGGGTCATGCTGCCCAATAGAATTCCGAAAACGGGGGCGAGTAAGAGCAGAAACCCGTTTCTGCCCGGCGTATCGTAGTGAGCGGTAATCAAAATATCTGCATCCGGCGGCCCGATGAGCAGATTTCTGCTCTTGAAGCCGAGCATGTTACGATCTTCCCGAATTGTGATTTCTGAATCGTGATAGCCGAGGGCTTTAAATTCTGTTCTGCAATAATTCAAAAAGATATCTTTCTCCTTGCGCCACATCCTCGTTTCGTGTTTTGTAAAAAGGCTTTGGGCAAACGATTTGAAACGAGTATTTTCCATGTGTGCGTCCTCCATGCAAAAATTATTGTGCAAATGATACCACAATATTAAAAAAAAGTCCATCTCAAACCTCGTTTTTTGCGGCCTAATCACATTGGATGAATTGTCAAAAAATAAAGTCGAAGAACTTGGAAAAAAGGGGTTGACATCTTTTTGCTGTGCATGATATATTAATCGGGCGCCATTTTGGTGCGATGCCACAAGAAATATCTGGGTTGACGAAAAAAGTAGTTGACAACGGGGGTAAGAATGTGGT
>Ga0131853_10000500_pt1 | contig 72130 bp, 70 predicted proteins | sample TergutLab28metaG_FD_92764 | JGI IMG/M metagenome (GOLD analysis project Ga0131853, IMG submission 92764) | Labiotermes labralis P1 segment gut microbial communities from Petit-Saut dam, French Guiana - Lab288 P1 (version 2) (version 2) | ecosystem: Host-associated > Arthropoda: Insects >... | reverse complement strand
GGTCGCGTTTTTATTCAAGTTATATGCGAACATATCTTGACCGTGATGTGTCAAAATTAGCACAGGTCGGAAACTTGCTACAATTTGAAAAATTCATGGTTGCAATCGCCGCACGAACGGGTCAGTTGCTTAACATTGCAGATGTTGCTAAAGACACAGGTATTAGTCAGCAAACTGCTGAAAAATGGCTCTCTATTTTGATTGCTTCAAATATGGTATTTGTATTGAAACCCTATCATAACAATGTTTTGAAAAGACTGATTAAAACACCAAAGATTTACTTCCTAGACACAGGACTTGCAAGCTATCTCGTAGGTTGGGATAATGCGCAAGTCTTGCAGAACGGTGCAATGTCTGGTGCTTTTTTTGAAACTTTTGTAATCGGTGAAATAATCAAGTCATGGACAAACAGGGAAGGCGTAACACCAAATATGAACTTCTTCTTTTTCCGTGACAAAGATGGCAATGAAATCGACTTGCTCATTAAGCGTGGAGATACTCTTTATCCTATCGAAATGAAAAAGCATATTAGTTGCGATAAGAGCGATATAAACGCATTTAAACAACTTGATAAAATACCCGACATGAAACGTGGCGAAGGCTGTGTTGTATGTATGGCTGATGACGTACTTCCTATAACGCCTACTGATAAAGCAGTAGGTGTGCGATATTTATAATGAACAGAGGCAGGCGAGAAAGTGGCACGAGTGAGAGACGGTTTGGGTTGATAAGAAATCTGAACCGGCATTGAGAGGGGAGGTTTGATTTCACTCCACTTTAAGGTCTCAAAATCTGTCCCTTACTACATCCCTCACCATGCCCAAAACATCATCGCCTTTGCATATATAACTGTCAACAGATTTGCCATCTATGATTAGAAACTCTTGCATATGGCGAATCAGCTCAATATTCCCCATCTTATTTACAACATCAATGTCACCCTGTGTTTCCAATTGCCTCAAATGAGTCTCTCTACTATCAATGCCAATAACAATTGTTAAAAACTCAACCCCCTCATCCCGCAGGTATGCAAATCTCTCCTCCAATAGGCTGGGTACACAATTCACACCTTCTATTACTATGTTTCTACCTTCTTCAATTGCTCGCATTACCACTGGGACAATACCTTTTTTTATAACGGCATCTGCCTGCTGTACGTATCCCCAAGTGGCCTTATCAACAACATCAAAAGGCGCATGTTTATCAGCTTTAAGCGAACTCGCATGTAATGCTGGTTCATCATCTACGCTAACGTTCTCTCGCAAAATGTCTCTGATAAAATCCGCACCAATCTGCACGACTGATCCTTCGGCCTTCATTAATTCACAAATATAATTAGCTACATATGTTTTTCCGGAACCGGGTGCTCCTGTTACGAATAGTATTTTCATAAAGCAGTTCCCCTTTGCATTTGCACCTGAGTATTAAATGCTACAAACAACATCCAGTTATAACTAGGTATCAAAAAAGATGCTACCGTCATAATAGCATCTTTTTTAGATTCGTAAAACTGAGTTGCTTTTTCAGTTATCGAACTCCACCAAAATCATACTGAGTTGCTTCTTGCAAGCTGGTGCTTTCTGCCTGAAATCTGAAGCTGGGGATGGCTGGTCGCCGCCAGTCCATATAGGCTTCAATAACGTCTTGCCAAAGGCGAACGTACGTCTCATTTGCAGTGAATATTGCTCTTTCCATAGGTAATCTGCTGATATATGTGGTTGCCAACACTAAACTTTCTGCATTTCGGCTCAACATGGCTATATCCGCTCTATTGTTGGGGATATGAAATCGACTTCTATAATCATGCTCTAGCCAAAATATACCATAATGATCTGCCGGTTCCGGATTAGTGCGTTGTTCTGACAGGAAGAAGAAATATTCCTGATATGGGATCGATGGCAAGTAATTTGAAGGTGTAATAAGAACACCATTTATAATACGGTACGGCTCTGCCAAAGTAATGATATCTCCAACACTAAGATCACCCTTGAATACTTCAAGTATTTCCAATGATACAAAATTATGCCCCATAGTAGGTACAGTAGGTTGCGATATACTGTTGAATTGGAATACCATTCTAGCGTCATTTAAAATACGTCCTCTTACAATGTTTTCAGACCATAATTCTAACTCTTCAAAGGTAGTTCTCAGTGGCGCACTTCTTGAGGCGAGAGTATGGCGCACTTCATCAAACATCAGCGGATTGTTATCTTGTACACTACCGGAATTATCCGGTAGTGTAATCGCTGCACAAACTATTGCAACAATAGCAACTAAACAACATTTTATAGTCATAACAAAAAATCCTCCTTCTGCAAAAAATAAAATTAGCGTATAAAGTCCATAGTACTTACGGGCCAAATCGATTTATAAGTGCATGTATATCATGATTAGTTATACGATCTGAGATAAAAGCTGTAAACTCTGGCCGCTCTCTAATAGTTTGCATAACTGCAGGATATCTACAATCCAGATTGTGAACCACAGGGTGATTATCCTGATCATGAGATTCATTGGGATGATATAAGCCGAGAAGATGCCCTATTTCATGTCTTAACACAATCCTGCGCCAAACGTCTGTCGGTATGTCAACAGGAACGTCTGCAGGCCACGCCCATCTCTCTCTGTTGATTGCAATAGTTCCACTGGTATAAGTAAAATGACCAAGCCCATTTTCACTTGCCGCAAATTCCTCATAATGCCTCATTATGTCAGTTGTAATGCGAGCCGTCGGATTAATAATATTGATCCCAACTGCAGAGAAATGTACATTGCTTGATATACCATTCCAATCAGCTGCAGCGTCTTGAACGACGCTTAAGTAAGGAACAATACGGTGGTCATCAACGAGAAGCGTAATATTTCTTGTATTACCAACTAACCTCCATGCCCAAAGCCCACATCCATCAGCATGAACAGGAAAAGTCCTCTGCAACGAGTTGTGATGCAAATTAATATCCGGGCGTGTCCTCTCACGTACTCGTACTCCAAAATCGAAAAAACCTGTACCTCCTAGCATTATACTCGAAAAAGTAACTGTCATGACATTACCAGAAGGAATTGATGGCAAATTACCACTAGCTTTAGTAGTACCATTAATTGAAAGATACACATAAGGCGACGCGGCAACATTACCAGAATTTGCTATAATCGTGTCGAAACCTTGCCTTACAAAAGCATGTAAGGGCTGGGGATTATGACTTTCGAATTGTGTGACTCTTAAGTCAACAAATTGGGGTATTGGCACAGGTGGTACAGTTGGCCTCCATAGGAACCATCCGCTTACTCTGTTGTGATCTAGATTAGTTTGAGGACTGGATGTAGTTATGGTAATGCTTAATTCTCTCAGACCACCAGGCTCTCCGCTAAGCACACGAAGCGGGAACAGAACTATTACGCCATCCCGAGCCGGCCATGTACCCATATCATTCGAAAACACAAACTCACCATCTAAAAACACTCTGAGCCTAGTATTGTGTGCAGGACCATCTCCCATATTATAAAGCGCGAAGCTAAACGTATGCCATTCATCAAAACTTAAAGGCGGTCTGCTGCTAACCAAAAGATCCCAGATTAACAAATTCGCCGGAGCTTGAGAAGAAGGGAGAGCCATCTCAAACAAATCATAGCTCTCCATTTCTACCTGATCCAACGGAAGTATAGAATTTAAAAAGTCACCTCTAGATTTTAACTCATCTAACGGAAGAAACTCAAATTCAAAATCGCCTATTTCTACCCCTGGTATTTCACCAACTTCAAATATAGAATCCGAACCAAACTCATGTGCAGAACCACGAAACTGATCTGCATACCCCATTTGTGACTCCTCTAGCATACTTTCAAGCATCAAAACAGACTCAGCATCCAAAGTATCCGCTCTTTCAGCTAAGAACTGTTCAATCGGAACTGGTTGTGAAAACTCCACCATTCCCCCATCAATAACAGCTGATGGATCATTACTGTCAATGAGAACTTCCCTAGACAAAAAGTACTCTGATATAGTATCACAACAATCCCGATCATGACCATACGCTGCTGATGAAAATAACCCCCCCGCCAATATGTGTAAATTGATTTTTTTACCAAACATCTTAATAAATCAAAAGATTTTTCGCGCAATTAATGCAAGTTTTTTAAATTCCGCAAATTAAATAGAGCTATTTACCTAAAAGATTCATTAAGATGTTTTAATTCAGATTCAAAATATACTTCAAAACAAAAAAGCCACGCGTTTGCGCAGCTTATAATAGCTGTATGATATATAATGTCGCTTCTATCCAAGCATATCCACAGTTAATCGCCCAATTCCTCTCCGATAACACTAAGGTATTGTATCCAAAACATCTAACCCCGAAGCTTCCTCCTCCCCATCCTAGAAACCGGACAATCATCATTATTCACCATACTAACAGTATTCTCCTTTGTATTAATAGCCATAATCTTGTCTTGATTAATAACATACGACTTGTGACAACGAACAAACCGTTCATCCAACTGCCCTTCCATCGCTTTTAACTCACCGTTAAATTCCAAAGTACGGCTTTGCGTATGCAATCGCAGTTTATGGCGAGTTTGAGTAGTTTCGATATAAACAATCTCGTCCATATCCAACGGGATAATTTTATCGCCAACGATTATCTTTATTATCTTGGCTTTGTTGCCTTCCGTATGCCGCTCATAAGCCACGCTTATACATTCCGCTATCTTTCTCTTTATATTTTCCGGACTATCCTTAATAATAAAATCCAGCGCCTCTACTTGATACTGAATGGTTAATAAAGCAAGCTCCGAATGGGTTGTTAAAAATGCGATAGAGGCTTTTTTCCCTTGCTTTCTAATACGCCTGGCCAATTCTATACCGTTGATTTCTGCTCCCAAATCAATATCTAAAAAGAATAGAGACGGTTCTTGTACATTCTTATAGTGAGCGAGAATTTCTTTTGGATCGGCTGAGGCCAGAACCATAGACCCATCTAAATTTCTAAATATACAATAATCTGAAACGAATGCAGCAACAAATTCCCGCTGCTTTGCATTATCTTCGCAGATGTAGATATTTAGCATAATCAATCATCCTTTACAGTAAGCGTTTGTATAAAATATCCGTCTGTAATTTCTGTTTCAAGGTATAAACCTTTCATCTTTTCTGTATACCTGCGCGCCGTGTGCAAGCCCACACCTCGCCCCTCACCTTTTGTTGAAAACCCGAGTTCGTACAGCTTATTTATAGAAACACTCTGTTTTTTCCACGAATTTTTAATGATAAAAACCTTAGAACCTGGATTTTTAACAATGGCAATATGTAATTGTTTATCGTCCGTATCCAAAGCGGCCTCAATAGCATTGTCCAAAAGTATCCCTAACATCTGGCAAACAATAACCGTGGATACACCAAGACTTTCTATAGATTCTCTTACTTCTATATCAGTATCAATTTCATGCTGGACGGCCACAGAGCATTTATAAATCAGTATGCTTTTTATTTCATTAATCCGGACATTTTGCAAATTGCCCATTAGCTGGTCTTGGCGTAACAAATCCTTATTCATTTCAAAAAGTTCGTCATAATAATAGTCCGTGAGACCCTCTATATCCTTGCTATCAATATACAATTTAAATGACGTAAGAATATTTACATAATCATGTTTAATGGTGCGCAGTGCTCTATAAGATTCCTCTAAATCACTAACATATTTTTTAGAGGCTTCGGCCAGTAGCATTTCTGACCGGAGCGCGGTTTCCATAGATACATAGCGCAAAATAATAATAAACATCGCCGCACCGGAGGCAAAAAACAGCATAAAAGCTATATCGCCAAAATCTATCGCCCACTGCCCTACAGTGATATGTGCACCTTCAATAGCAAAATTTTTTAAGATAAATACCAAAGCAATGCCTGCACTGATCAGCAAAAACCGTATTATTTTATGATTTAGCGTATTTACCCATATACGCTTTTCCAAAAAATTTTTAAGCAGAAATGACAGTGAAAAGACAATAAAAACAACAGCCAGGTATAAAAGGATAAGCTGAAAAGTGTCTGATCCATATCCTAAAACTCTTGAGGACAATAATGTCAAGCCCTCTATCCCAAATAACAAAGCCACCAAAAAGGCAGCGGGCATGATACCTTTTAAAGGTTTTTTATATCTTAAAGCCAGCAAAGCTGCCGCTAAAACCCCAAGGAGACCCACCACCACAAAAGTATTTAATTGAAAGACGTTACGAAAAACAACACCAAATAGTGCAATAAAAACAGGCAATACCCAGCTTTTTCTTCTTACCTCAAAAGCCAACATATCGTCCAAATACATTGCGATAAACACACAAAAACTGATTGCCCCCACAAGCACAAAAAACATCATATCCCTCACCTCCTTCCGACTAAATTATAACATATTGATGCTCCATGCCGAGGGTTAAAACTCACCTTGTTTTGGATAAACGGCATGATTTTTGAACAAACGACATACACTTATGCCATTCGGTAGAGATATGAGTCATTTAGTTCATAAATCACCCTTCTGTAATTTAACCGGTATACACTTAACCTATCTCAAATAGGAGGCGGTTATTATGCCAGATACAAGAACAGTTAACCCATTTACCGAAACCAAATCATTTCAAAAAATTAGCGGGACAGAAATTGCAAAGTTTTTTCACAACTTTACCATTGACGAAAGCTGTGGAAAATGTACACCTTGCAGGATCGGTACGAAGCGTATGCAGGGCATATTAGAAAAAATATCTGATGGTCATGGAACGTCGGCAGACTTAGATATATTGGAAAAACTAACGGACTATATCACAGAAAATTCGTTTTGCGGTATTGGGCAAACTGCGCCTAATCTGGTGCGTTCGGCACTTGCGGCATTGAGAAACGAATACGACGCATGTACGGTAAAGATAAAAGTTAACGGCATGGAAATTGAATGCCCATCGACCGCCACTATTTTAGAAGCTGCAAAAACCGCAGGCATAAATATTCCAACATTATGTTATTTAAAGGAAATCAACGCCATTGGTGCCTGCAGCATCTGTATGGTAGAAGTGAAAGGTACAAGCAATCTTGTGGCATCTTGTGTTACCCCTGTTTCTGATGGCATGGAGATTTTCACCCATACACAAAATGTGCGTGACGCACGACGCATAACCTTAGAACTCATACTATCCAATCATAGAAAAGATTGTCTTACTTGCGTACGCAATCTAAGCTGCGAACTTCAAACCCTTGCCCTTAATGCCGGTGTAAAAAGTGTCGGCTTTGCCGATGATGAGCTTAAATCGCAAATTGAATGCTCCACCTTGCATTTGGTACGTGATAACTCCAAATGTGTACTTTGCCGTCGTTGCACAGCTGTCTGTAAAGGAGTACAGGGCGTTGGTGTTATCGGCGTACATGACCGCGGTTTTGAAACATATGTCGGTTGTGACTTTGACCGTCACTTAGGTGATGCGGCATGTGTATCCTGCGGCCAATGTGTCGTTGTTTGTCCCACCGGTGCTTTAACGGAAGTTGATGATACTGCAACAGTTTATGAGGCATTGGCCGATGACACAAAATATGTTGTGGCCATAACAGCCCCTGCCGTTCGCGTTGCTTTGGGCGAATGTTTTGGTATGCCCATCGGAACAAATGTACAAGGCAAAATGGTTTCCGCTTTGCGGCAGCTTGGTTTTAATGAAGTATTTGATGTTTCGGTAGGCGCAGATTTTACGATCATGGAAGAAAGCACAGAAATCATCAAACGTTTGGAAACGGGAGAGCATCTTCCCATTATAACCTCTTGCTGTTGCAGCTGGATAAACTATTGCGAACAGTATTATCCGGAATTTATCCCTAATCTCTCTAGTTGCAAGCCTCCTCAAATAATGCTTGGCGCTTTGTTAAAAGCATACTACGCAAAGAAAATAGGAATAGATCCCAAAGACCTTTTTGTGGTGTCGGTCATGCCATGTACAGGAAAGAAAGAGGAAATACGCCGCCCTCATCATCAGGCTATACCCGGCATATTTGACATTGATGTGGTCATTACCACCAGAGAACTTGGGCATATGATTTCGACAGGCGGCATTATGTTTCACAAACTTCCGGATGAAGAATTTGACCCTGCACTGGGCATTTCCACAGGGGCGGGATACATATTCGGCACCTCAGGCGGTGTAATGGAAGCGGCATTACGTACAATAGCGGAAAAAATGACCGATAAAGTGTCGGATAAAGTGTCATTTACCGAATTGCGCGGTATGCAAGGGGTTAAAGAGACTGAATATGATTTAAACGGCAAAAAAGTAAAAGTGGCGGTGGTATCCGGCCTTAAAAATACCGGGAATCTCTTAGATAGCATCAAAGCGGGCAAAGCACGATATGATGTTGTTGAGGTCATGGCAAGTCCAGGAGGCTGTATCGGTGGTGGCGGCCAACCGATACACGATGGAGCCACTATGAATTATATCAACATCAATGAGCTTCGCAGTTTGGCCCTATATCAGGGCGCAGATGATTTACGTCCGCTGCGTAAATCTCACGAAAGTCCGATCGTACAGGAAGTTTATCAACATGCAATCGGTGAGCCGGGCCAAAAAGTTGCGCATGAATGGTTGCATACTAAATATCAGGCGCGTCCTTTGGAATCAAAGAAAAAGATATAGCGAAAGGCGGGCCAAAACGACTATAAATCATTCTTTGCATAGAATCATGGCGGTATTTCTGCTATGATGCATTAATGGTAAGTTTTAAACCTGCATGAACAGTGTATTTTACAGAAGATATGTAACACAAAACTTTACGGAGGATTTCATAGTGGAAGAAAAGGTAAAAGATATTTTTAACACTTGGCTTAAAAACGAGGGAGCCGATTTTTCAGGCGTATTTTCTGCATCAAGGATCGATTCCGGGATCGATGAAGTCATATACCAGCAAGCTTGCGGATATAGAAATAAAGCGGAGAAACTCCCTAACACACCAGATACGGCGTTTGGCATTGCTTCCGGCACCAAGCTATTTACCGGACTTGCAATATGCAAACTTATAGATGAAAAAAAATTGTCCATCGAGGACACTATATGGGATCTGCTGCCCTTCGACTTAGGATTCATCAACAAAAATGTGACAGTGTACCACTTGCTCACGCACACATCCGGTGTTGGGGATTATATTGACGAAGAAGTCAATGGCGGCGATGAACAGCTCATGGATTTATACAATAAGTACCCGGTTCATTTATGGGAACGGCTTGAGTATTATCTGCAGATGATAACTCCCCTGCCCCCAAAATTTGAACCGGGTAAGCGATACGCTTATTCTAATGCCGGGTTTGTTTTACTTGGTCTAATCGTTGAAACGGTTAGCGGGCTTACTTATCAGCAGTTTGTAAAAGAAAATATTATTACACCTTGCGAACTGAGGCATACAGGTTTCTATCGTATGGACTCTCTGCCTGCAAACACGGCGCTTGGATATATTAAAGATGACGCCACAGGAGAATGGCGTGCAAATATCTTTAACATGCCGATTTTAGGAGGCTCTGATGGAGGGCTTTTTACTTGTGCTAAAGATTTAACTAAGCTATGGCAGTCCATATTTTCATATGAAATTTTTTCTGAAGAAATGGCGGTTTCACTTCTTAAACCCCATGTAAAAATGAATGGCGCCGATGAACACAGTGGGTTTTATGGGCTTGGGGTATACGTTAAAAACAATGGCAGCGATACAGTATATTATGCCGTTGGTGGTGATTTTGGCGTAGATTTTTTCACAGCTTATTTGCCAAAAACAAAAATGGTAGTTTCTGCGCTGGGTAATACTAATGTGAACACATATCCATTATTAGAAACATTGCTGGAAACGCTGAAGTGAAACAATCCCATAACACTGCAACTCATCTGTAATTACAAAATCAGATAATAACGAATTTAGAGCAAAAAATAATAAAATCGTAGAAGATTTTATCATTTCATATCCTTATAATGTTTATGCTAACCAAAATAACTGTTATGAGGTGAACCTATGAATTCCATGGAAAGAGTAGTAGCAACACTGATGAGAACAGGCGCAGACAGAACGCCTGTCTATCCCATATTATCCGGAGTAACCAGAAAACTTGTAAATGCCAGCTACAAAGACTGGTCAACAAACGCCGATATATGCGCAGAAGCCCTTTATAAAAGCGTTAAAGAGTTTGATCTTGATACAGTCGTAACCCTCATAGATCTTTCCATCGAATGCGACGCATGGGGCCAAAAAATTATCTATAACGAAAACGATGCCGCACACCCCGACTACAGTGACCTGGTAATCAAAGACATTGCGGATTATGCAAAAATCAAAAAAGTAGACTACAGGACATCCGAACGTATGATGATGCACATTGACGTTTGCAGACAGCTTGTAGAAAAAGCAAATGGAGAATTTCCCGTTGTCGCCTTTGTCTTTGGCCCTCTCGGCGTTTTATCCATGCTGCGCAATCAAGAAGATATGTATATGGATCTCTACGATGACCCCGACGCTGTTAAAAGTGCCGCCCATGAAATTAACGAAACCTTAAAAGATTATGTTAATGCCCTTATTGATACAGGCGTCAATGCCGTCATGCTGGACACACTTTTCGCCTCCGGCTCTATCATGTCAAAACAGATGTGGAAAGACATGGAGGGCGGCCTCGTCAAAGAACTTGCCGATATATGCCACGAGCGTAATTGCCTGGTTATGATACATAACTGCGGCGAAAAGATTTACTTTGACGCACAAATTGAATCGATGAATCCCTGTGCCATTTCGTTTTTACATGTTCCCGACGACTGCAAAGATTTTGCGGAATGCAAGGAGAAATACGGCGGCAAAGTAACATTGATTGGCTGTGTACCGCCCCCAATGGTGGTAATAAATACCGATGAAGATTGGATTGCAAAATGCAAAGAGCAAATTGATGTATTTGGTAAAGGTGAAGGCTATATGCTGGCAACCGGCTGCGAATATCCTTCCAACTCCGATTTTACAAAAGCAAAATTGATGGTTGATGTGGCAAAAACCTATAATCCTTATCATTAAAAAAGTTGTACTTTACAACAATAAAGGCGAGAATTTTCCCTGATTTTCCGGGAAATCTCTCGCCTTTTTTATTTCAATCGCTCAGGATTTTCTCTCCGATATCGTCCGGGAGTTACACCTGTTTCCTTTTTAAACAACTTCGTAAAATAACTCTGGCTTTCCAGCCCAATCAGTCCCGGAATGTCGACAATATTGATAGCCGGATTGCGCAATAACTTTTTACCTTCTTCAATCCGAACAAAGGAAATATAGGCACCCGGCGTTTGTCCGGTCTCTTCTTTAAAAATACGACAAAAATACTGTCGGCTGATAAATAAATGATCGGATATTTCTTGAAGCGTCAACTTAGAAGCATAATTACGCTTAATATAGTCAACAGCCTTATAAATAATATCCATATGCTTTGCACCGGAAAATTCAAAAACATGCTGTGTAAACCGACGCGTCACTGTATGCAGCCATAAAATAATATCTTCAATCGAAGAAAAGTCATCAATTTCACGTAAATAGCCATAATTTAGTGCCAATATCGCGTCGATATCCGCTCCGCCTTTAAGTGCCGCCCTGGACAATAACACCGTCAACTCAACCACACGAAAGCGTAATGCCTCGATATTACCGTCATAATTAAGCATAATCTGCTTTAATATATCATTCAAAACTCCGTTGGCTGTATGTATATCCCCTTTACTGATTGCCGAAAGCAGTTCTTCCTCTTTTTCAATCGGATAATCTGACGAAAACATATCGGGTTGTACCGGTACAGGCTCGGCCAAATCAATTTGAGAGAAATACGCGGCGCTCACATAATAAAGATGTTCGCTGACCGCATGAGTCTGTTTTGGCGTTATACATGGGATTGTTGATACACCCTCCCACAATGCTTCAATATCATTATCTGGGAGCGTGCTGCGTTTTAAAATATCATAATTAATAAAATCATCGTAATCGGTCATCAAAAAAGGCCCGGCCAAAACCCCGGCCGACATTTTACCCTTGTTATCCAAAAGGGGAGCAGCACAATAGACCAAGCCTGACGGAGCAAAAAATATATATCGGCCTCCAAATCTTCGTGCCTGATAACAGCCGAAAAGTAACGCAACACGGCAGCTATCTTCACAATCAAGCTTTGCGTACAACAGCTTAAGAAAGTCAGTTGTAGCCCCATGAACGGAGGATTCAAATAACACTTGTCCGGAAATATCTAATACTGTTATACCAAGCCCGGCGGTTACGGATAAATATTCGAAATGAATATAATTTTCCAAAATTCGCCTCTCTTTAAAAACGCTTTAGATTATATTTTATAGTTTTGTGCAATTCGTGTGATGCTTTAATTACCATTGCCCCAGATGAGAGCTTAAACCACATCTTAGTGCAAAAACACCGACAATGTGCAAGTCAGTTTTAAGGTAAAAAAGGAATGCCGATGATACTGTATCCTTTTTACTTCAATCTTCTAGTTCAATACACAAAATATTTTTCTGTCCACAATTGGGCTTCAACATAAAGATATTTTGGTTGCATGCTGATTAAAAACTTTTCAACATTATCTTCATATTCAGACATTATTTCATATAACTGATCTTTTAGAAGTGGCTTTTTCCAGTCAGCGGAATAAAATTTCGCCATGCTATCATTCAACGTAAAACTAATATCCATAATGGCTATATCCGTTAAGCTAATTGTTATTACCTTTCCGGAATTAAAATTTTCATAGAGATTTTCACTAAAACACAATGTAAAATAGAATGGGTTTTTTACCTGCGGCTCCCCGCCAATTGCAATAAATTGTTCATACAACCATTGTTCCATTTTAATTCTGTCATCGTAATATTCCGCAAAACCAAGGCCAAAACGATTATGGCCGCGGCAAGGATTTTCTGAATATAATTTTTTTGCCAGTTTGACTGCCTCGTCTTTAGGTAGCTGTGTTATGCTTTTTAACGGCTCACAATTTGAGTGCCGATAATTCACTAAAAACATATCAATCCCCTCAATATCTTTCGCATTGTAAATACAATCATTTGGTATGTTATTAAGGGGCTTGAGAAAATCAGCCCCTTTAATTATGTCGTTATAGGTTCTCTTTCATCTTGAAGTGTTTTAAGGAATTCGGTAACAAACTCTCGCTCGTCGGAGGAGAGAGCAGCTAATTTGGCTTCCCTATCCGGAATGTCCAAAGGGTTTATCAGAGTTATCTCGCCCCGTGATACCTTTTCACGAAGAGGATGTCCCTTGCGCTTCATAGTGCTTAAATCATATTCGTCTTTCATTTATATCACCTCTTCCAAAGTTTTTGTTCTAAATGCGATGCTTTTCTGGCAGAAATTATCCGAATAACCGTATCATTTTCGCGCCAGCAATGAACAACAGTAAGAATCCGCATTTCTCGGCTTAATCCGACGACAATAATCCTTTCCTCGTCGTCAAAATGATCGGAATCTTCAAACTCTTCTGTTCCGTCAATCATGAACACAGTAGCAGCTTCTTCAAACGATATGCCATGCTTTGTTTTATTACTTTCTGCTTTCATTTTATCCCAAATAAACAGTTGACCTTCAAGCTCATATACAATATCGCGTTTGGGTAATTCCATGATGCTCCTACTTTCTGTAATGTCAATCCTCTTCACCAATCCACGGCAACTCCTGCTCTTCCTGTGCAAAATTTCTTTCAAACAATGCCGCCCCGATGGGGGTGGTGTTAATACCCTGCTGGCATAATAGCGTATACCATCAACGCAATAAACGTAATTTTATCTTTATATTCTTCATGATTACAGTCTTGGACATGATCTTTAATGATGTGGTTCTTCAGCGCTGTTTTGCCTACCGTCTTGCCGCAGATATAACAGTTTCCGTTTTTTGCAGATACTTTATTTCCTCCCTGTATATCAGTTGTTAACATCCGCTATCTAAAATATTCTTATAAACGCCATACGACCGCTCCGCACATACGCTGATTTTTATAGGATGAAAATCCGGTATAGCCGAATAAAGCGTATCATTTAACGGTTTTGACCAATGATCAGGTATATTTTTTGCGCCGACCTTCGCGCCCATAATCGACCCCACCGTGGCCCCGTTACAATCAGTATCCCATCCCCCAAGAACCGAAGTAGCAATCGCTTTTTCAAAATCGTCCCCGGCAAACAAAATAGATGCTGCACAAAGAGCGGCGTTATTGTTGGTATGGACGGGATCATAATGTTTAAAAGCTTCCCATATATTTTTCACTAACTCAACCTGATCTTTAGCTGCTTTTGTTATTTCTATCGCTCTTTTAATATCATGAGTCAGACGGCAATTTTTCGGAATTTGCCCTAAGCCCGCTTCGATAATTTTTAATGAATCCTTTTCCGTAAACGCGGCGGCAATCATAGCGGCACAAAACATAGCGCCATAAATTCCGTTTTTGACATGGGAAAAAGCCGCGTCTTTCCAAGCTAACTCCGCCGCCAGCTGAGGGCGGCCCGCAGCCGCATATGCATATGCGTCTATACGTATTTGGGCACCAATCCATTCTCGATAAGGATTTCGATAGGTTCTCACAAAATCAATAAATCCATCGATTTCTTGGGCTGTACCGGATGCATTTACCATATCCTTTTCGGCGGCAAAATTAATATATGCCTGTCTTTCGGCGGTACAAGCCATATTGCATGGAAGATTATCATACCACAGAGTACCTATATCTATGGGGCTAAAGTCAACACCTTTTTCCTCCAAAAGTTTAAGGCCAAGCACCGTATATCGGATGTCATCGTCTGTCTCCATAAAACGAATATGCTCTCGTGTACTGTCGGGGGAACGAAGGGCTTCTAAGCCATACTTTCCCATTGCAGTGGAGCGTAATGGAGCATAGCCTGTGACGGGGTATGCGTCAGCGCCTTTAAACCATTCGTATACAAGTTCCCATCCGCTTACACCGTCTTTGCCCCCCATAAAATGTCCCATCTCAAGGGGCCGACCCAGGGCACATCCACAGCAGCGGCCAAGCCATGCGCCATAAAAAAAGTCAAAGTCGATATCTTTATTATCTACTTTAAAGCCAGTATTTTTAGGGCGCATATCTTTTATTTTTTTCAATTCCGAAGGTTCTTCATAAGGAAAATCACTTTTGATTTCAAGGGCCATCAATTCGTCATAAACGGCATTTAATGCTTCTTTATCATCTCCCGCCGAAATAATTTTTTCGGCAAACCCGGATGTATCGCAGCCTTCTTCTGTCCGTTGTTTCAATTCTTCTTTTAACAAACCTTTTAATGTGTCCCAACCTGCCATGGATATGTCCCCTTCCAAATGATCAGTAATATTACAAATAACATCATCATAACCGATAATTCTTATTCGTCAAGTATGATTCCTTTAAATAATGCCCGGGATCAAAAAAGATGCGCTGTCATGAGACTTCACTGCCACCAGCTATGTAATTTTGAATGCTCTGAAACAGCTCATCTACACCAATTTCAAGATATTTTGCATGAAAAATCTCGGTTTTCTTTTTTTCAATATCGTCGGTATCTGTATAACATACATTTACGCGCCTATTTACAGTCAAAATGAACCTTTTTAATTCGACATTTTCAATTCTATCCCATTCCACAAAATTTTCAGTAGCTACAGGAATAAACGGCCATACAGAGTACCAACAAAATTTCTCTTTTGTAAGCCGGATAGCTACTCTCTTATTAGCAAATAAATCGGGAACAATGATAGGTAGTGCCAGCCAAAACAAGCTGATGAGAATCAGTCTCCTTGGAAATTCCAAATACCAAATACGGGCACGCATATCACCGTATTTTGCATAAAAAGCCCATACGGCATCTAAAGTTTCTTCCGATATTGGAATATTGCCGCTTCTGTCTCTAAACTGAGCCAGTTGTTCGGCACTCATATAATGTTCAAGCCGGGGTGGTCCATTGAAGATATAGGCTACACTTTCCGGAACATATGGCCGCAAATGCCAGAAAGGCTCGTTTACCAGCATCAGGATCATAATACATAAACAAATAAAGCCAATTATTTTTCGAATTAGCAATTTTTTTACAGAATATTTGTATACAATTTCTGACTGTTGTTGACAATCCACTTTCCTTTGCTCCTTGCCTTCACTCATTTGCCTTATGGGGCGCGGTTTAGCATCCCCCATATTGTATCAACAACTTGCTCTGTCGTTGTTTCTTCTTTCACGATAATATGATTATAATTTCTTGCTTTACATTGCTCAACTAGATTTTGATTATGCCATTCGGAACGATAGAGATAATTTTCTATTACTTTTTCCGGCTCTTTGGCGTTTTGGTAAAACTCTTTGTTCATGTTTAACCGCTTTTTTAACAAACCATCATCGGCTATTAACCACACCGAAAATACGTTATCGTTACGGATCTTCGCCATTTGTTCCGGATATAATGCCCATCCCTCCATCACCAAAGGAGTACTCCATGTTGAATGAATATCGATCAGGGAGTAAATAGCTGGGATATGCTGTCTATGATATTCAATTATATCGTCAATTAGCTGCTGTTTTTCACTGTATGCATAATAATCCAAATAATTTTGGCCTTTCATCGGACTAATATCCGATACTGTTTGAAGTATGTTTCCAATATCGTCGGTTGAGATGCAAGGATACAGTAACTTTGAAGCAAGCATAATGGATGCGGTTGACTTTCCTATCATCGGGCTTCCGCCGATTAAAATCACTTTTTTCAGAGTAATACCTCCTTAAAATATCCTTCGGTCAGAATTGTTGTTTTTGCACTCCCATTCCATAAATCCCATACACTATTCAATCACCATAAACCCCCATAAAACACCGAATTTATCCATAAAATTGCCAACCAATTTACTATATGGGGTTTCTGTAAATGGATCAATAATATTTCCGCCATCTTTTAGACGCTCATAGCAAGTGTTTAATTCATCTACCGTGTCAAAGGCAAGAACCAGATGAACAGCACAGTCAAGGGACCTATTCTTGTTACCAAACCTGTCATTTAAGAAAATTTTTTGCCCGTGGATATCCATTTCAGCATGGCGGATTTTATTATCCTGCCTATACTCAATATTTGTGGCCTTTGTGCCGAATGTTTTTTCATACAGAGCTATTGCATCCGTACAATCACCGCAAAAATGTAGGATTGGTATTAACATGTCGTCGTCCAAAATTCATTAAAATTTTGCTATATCGTACTTCCACATTTTAACTAACTTTTATGTACTCCAACAATCCGACGCCATGGAGGACGTGTATATGTTATCGAAAAAAAAAGCTGAACTAACCTTTCCATATCAGGTGTTCAGCTATCATTGCACCGAAAAACTTTGAGGATATCCAGGATCCAATTTCAATATTTCCTCACAATATAACCTTAATTCGGGAATATCCTCTATGGCAGTCTGCCATATGATCTCTTTATCCATTTCTCCATAATTATGAGCAGCTCTATTTCTCATAGAGATAATGGCTCTCCAAGGCATTGCTGCATAGCATGCTTTAAACTCTTCTGACAAAGCTCCAACTAATTCTCCGATTTGCAAAATACACATCGAAATAGCATTTCTAGCAATAAACTCATCAACGAATTTATCATAATCCAATTGCATCATTTCTACAGTTAAATCAATTTCATTGGAATACTGGATGATTTTCTTCAAGATAATTATATCTCTATCTTTCATATAAAACTACCTCGTCTTTTATTGCATCTTGAATTAGCGAATCTTGAAGCGAGTCATACGTCAAAACATCGACGTGCACACCTAGCTCATCTTCTAATCGATTAATAAAACCACAAAATTGAAACATCCCTCGCAAACTACCTTTTTTTATTAAGAAGTCTAAATCACTATCTTCATTTTGATCGCCCCGTGCATATGAGCCAAACAAGGCTAACTTTTCAATTCCAAATTGTTGAGCAATAGGGGTGATAAGGCGCTTGATTTCATCTAATGTATATGCCTTTTCTTTAACTTCCATGGGAACCTCCTAAAGCTATTTCTCCATCTTCATCCTTCGCTTACATTAAAGCCACAAATCATAAACCGCTCTACTTATGCATTATTATAACTTGGTTTACTAGCTAATTCAACAAAATCGTATTTATCATCACCATTGACTCATAGTATTATAGAGATAATTTTTGATACAATAGCTATACTTAATAGTAAAGCATAGATGCCCGTTTTCTCATTATGATTTTGACATTTACACAGGATATATCCATTGATTAAAGTCCAAATTGAGAAATTCATCTATTCTCAGCTTCAGCTCACCGTCAATATCTGAAATCCTTTTAACATTGTCTCCCGTTAAAACCAAGGGATTAATATATCGCTTTTTCGCAGAAATTTTCACACAAAACCTATCTTTTTGCTTTTCATAAGAAGTAGTAACAGCCGAAATATTTGTGTATCTATTCCAGACAGCTGATAATGTTTCAGATTCCTTTAACTTTTCAATTACCACACTTTCTATCGAATATAAATCATCAAGAGTTATAGTTCCATCCTTTAGTGCGCTACGAATAATTTCCGCTAAATATTGCATTAAAAATCTATCTTCATTGGATACATACAAATACGAATTTCTTAAAGATATTTCCACAAATTTTCTGGCTTTATCAATAGAATTGAAACCCAGTTCCTCTGAGCCATATTCATTGATCATCACTAACAAATCATCATAAATTTCTTTTATTTGATTCAATTCTAAATTATAGACCATGTAACCGTTGCCCAGTGTATATTCCAGCCGATCGGCTGAAAGCATAGGCGTGTCATTATCAGCTATCGGATATTTATGATAATCACTTACATCATCAACGCATATACCATTTTCATTTAATAAAAGCATGATAGATTTTGAATTTTCTATAAATACACGTGTTTTATCTTCCGTTGATTCTTGCGCTATATGATCATTATTCATAAAATCAATGGTGTGTGCAAAAACAGGCGTTGATATATCGTGAAGTAGTCCTGCAATTGCTTGTTTGATATCTTTAGTGAAGTGCCACACTATATTTGCGACACCTATGCTGTGCATAAGTCTTGAGTATGGAAGCTTTGCGAGTTTATAAATGGGAAGCTTGGCATATTCAGTTCCGCAGTGCATCCCTATATCGGATAATCGCTGCATTTCCGGTGTGTTGGCCAGCTGCTTTAATAAAGTTGGCATTTCATTTACATACATTTGCGTGTACATCAAATTCTCCCTATCTTCCTTGGAATTAAAATCTCATAATAAACATTTCGTTGCTTTTTACGTAAAATGTCATTGTGCGGTATAATGCAGTTAAAGATGTGATATTTTTGTTTTGTACGTCCATTACTCTGCTGCAGCGACGTGACGATATTATATTAGGAGATAATTGTGTGGTTGAAAAAAGAAAACTAAGCGCATTTCATATTGTAGTATATCTGATTGTTTTTTTCACAGTATGGAGTATAAGGGAGTTAATCATCCGCCCTATTTGGTTAAATCAGTTTGATGGATTGACTTGGTATATATTAGAGTCATCAATGAAACTATTGGTATGGACAGTACCCGCGATCTTGCTAATCAACTATTTTCAGGATGATATGTGGGTTAGTTTGAAGGAAATATTTACCAACAAACCACGATGGTTTAAGAGTGCGCCGATACTACTGTTAGTATTTTATCCCCTTGGCAGTGCATTGTTTGTACACGGAGAAATAGCTATCCGGCCGGATTTTGCACCACTTTCATTGATTCAGGCAGTAGTATTTGCCGGTATTACAGAGGATATAGTGTTTCGGGGGTTCTTGCTCAATGCCATGCTTAAGAGAATGAAAGCATGGCAGGCAGTAGCGATAGATGCTGTTTTATTTGCTCTGATTCACTATCCAATTTGGATTTACTGGGGATTTGATTTCGCTACAATCCTAGTGTCTAGCGTTACAGTTTTACCGATCAGCGTGCTTTTTGCATTTTCATTTATTAAAACGAAAAATATTCTTGTTCCGATTATACTTCATATGCTTTGGAATTTGTTAACGGTGCTTTTTGTTGTTTGACAATGTAATTTCAAACTATCACTTGACCACCATTGCCAAACAAGCCAAACACAGCTACAAAAGAAAATCGGAACGCAATATATCAACGAGACGCGCTCCGATTACAATACAATAAAAAAGTTTGTCAATTACTTGGATGCTTCTTCAATTGCAACTGCAATCGCCACAATGGCTCCTACCATCGGATTATTACCCATACCAATAAAGCCCATCATTTCCACATGAGCCGGCACAGAAGATGAGCCGGCAAATTGCGCATCCGAATGCATACGTCCCATCGTATCGGTCATGCCGTATGAAGCAGGGCCGGCCGCCATATTATCAGGATGCAATGTACGGCCGGTACCGCCCCCCGATGCCACTGAAAAATATTTTTTGCCTTTTTCCAGACATTCTTTTTTATAAGTCCCCGCCACAGGATGTTGAAAACGGGTTGGGTTTGTGGAGTTACCGGTAATTGACACATCAACACTTTCTTGATGCATGATCGCCACCCCTTCGCGTACATCGTCTGCACCATACACGCGTACCTTCCCTCTAGGCCCTGTGGAATATGCAACTTCTCCAATAATGGTAAGCTCGCCTGTACCGTAGTCAAATTTGGTCTTTACATAGGTAAAACCGTTTACCCTTGAAATGATTTGTGCTGCATCTTTTCCAAGCCCATTTAAAATAACCTGCAGCGGATTTTTACGTATTTTATTTGCGGATTGTGCAATACCAATAGCACCTTCTGCCGCAGCGAATGATTCGTGTCCAGCCAAAAATGCGAAACATCTTGTCTCTTCTCGAAGCAGCATTGCTGCTAAATTACCATGACCTATTCCCACTTTTCGATCTTCTGCCACGGAACCCGGGATACAAAAAGCCTGAAGCCCTATCCCGATCTTTTCGGCAATATCGGCAGCATTGACCACACCTAGCTTAATGGCGATAGCTGCACCGGCCACATAGGCCCACAAGGCGTTTTCAAAAGCGATTGGCTGGATACTTTTAGCCATTTCGTATGGATCTATTCCTTTTTTAGCGCATATTTCTTTTGCTTCTTCAAGGGAACCAATACCATAATTTTGCAATTCTTTATTTATCTTATCTATCCGTATTTCATAACTTTCAAATGTAATCATGGCGTTCCCTCCTATTCGTGCCGCGGATCAATATATTTGACCGCCTCATCATATCTGCCATACCGACCGGTGGCTTTTTCTAGGGCTTCATTAGTATCCATGCCCCCTTGAATCATCTCCATCATCCGGCCCAAATGAACAAACTCGTATCCGATAATTTCATCATTCGCATCCAGGGCGTTTTTTGTGATATACCCTTCGGCTAATTCCAGATAACGGGGTCCTTTTTTTAAGGTGCCATATGTAGTGCCTATTTGACTGCGCATTCCTTTGCCCAAGTCTTCCAGGCCCGCACCAATGGGAAGGCCTCCTTCGGAAAAGGCCGTCTGTGTACGTCCGTAGGCAATTTGCAGTAACAACTCCCGCATGGCCACATTAATGGCATCGCATACCAAATCGGTATTAAGGGCTTCCAAAATAGTCTTGCCGGGCATAATCTCCGCCGCCATGGCAGCAGAATGTGTCATGCCAGAGCAGCCGATCGTTTCGATAAGCACCTCGACGATAATACCGTCCTTTATATTTAAGGTAAGCTTGGTTGTACCCTGCTGGGGCGCACACCAACCCACACCATGGGTCAATCCCGACAAATCGGTAACTTCTTTTGCTTTCAGCCATCTGCCTTCTGTCGGGATAGGTGATGAGCCGTGGTTCACGCCCTGTGCCACCCGGCACATTTTTTGCACTTCGGTGGAATATAACATTATTTAATCTCCTTTTCTAAAGAAGTGTGTGGTTTACATAAACATCATTGCACAGATATCATGCATGTTTTCTACACCATAACAGCATTATGATGATAATGCAAATCTCCAATATAAAAGAACCGGTAAAATCCAAACAAAATCGGTCAAGAGCGTAATCTATCAGAAGCGATCGGGTTTCCCCAAAGCGTCAAAAGCGGTCTGGCAGTTTTTTTCAACTATTGGTCCGGTTATTAAATACGGTAGTCGATATCAAACTATTTGAATCGAAAAAGATTTCATCTACGGGACACGATACGCTATTAATCAGCGTTTACCTCAGTTTTGATAATTAATTTTTGCAAAGAAATCATTATACTCAACAATAATCTTATTACCGTCACTTTTTATTAAAACGCCCATACTCATAGTATAGTAAACTACAGCTCCGACATCCTCTAAAGCATTAACAACGCGTTCATCTGCCGGACGTTGTGGATAATAGTAATATATGTGAGCTGGAGAAAATCCAGTAATAACGGCATACCTTGGACTTATTTCACTTATAAATTCAAGGCTGCGTTGATTGTGCCGGCCATGGCGAGGCACTTTTAAAAAATCATAATCTTTACTCATGATTTCACTATTTTGCAGCAGTTCTTGCAATCGATTGGCTACAGCATCCCCTGTAAACAAAAAATTATTGGTACCATGGGTCAGTGATACGACAATTGAAAAATCATCTCCGGTCGGGAGAATATTTTCGCCTTCCATATTAACCACATAACCATCTGAGGAAACATTAAAGTATTCCAACTGCGAAGGATTTATCATAAACTTGACGTCATCAAGCTCAAATCTTATTGTTTGTGTTAGTACGTATGGATTAAGCTGCGCATTTATTAATGCGGCCTCAAACCTTTCCACATGCCTTGATTCTCTACTATAGTTGGGTACAATTACTTGCCTTACGTCTATATAGTCTAAAATTGTGTGCGCTCCGCCTACATGATCGCTGTCAAAATGAGTGATTATTAAATAGTCCAGCGAAGTTATATTTTGGCTAAGCAGGTAATTTACAATATAGGGTCCATGTCGATTTTCTCCTGTGTCAATCATGACAGAATGGTTTTGGGTGGTGATTAGGATTGCATCAGATCTACCAATACCGAAAATAGAAATTTTCATTATGTTGTTATTTTTCGTCAACGATTCTGTATCGTTGTATTGTTCAATCTGCACTGCATTGGAATTCACATGAATGTGTATTTTTACGCTTACAACAATCAGCAGTAAAATTAAAGATATTAAAAATAAATAGGATTTCATTTATTCCTCCAACTGATTCAGAACTGGTTTCCTACTGTTTTTACCCACTTGGCAGTGCATTGTTTGCAGCTGATCTACATTATCGAGCTTTTTAAACGCGCGTTAACATATAAAAACTTCAGCTTCATTTCATCGTCATCTTTAAAATATCCCCGGTGCATTATATTCTCTATGGTAAAATTCTTTAATAGTTCCTGAACATCACTAAAATCGGCATAATAATGCGGTATGCCCATTTCTGCCGCCGTTTGGCTTATCAGCGTATTTTCATCAAATTTAGGCCACAAATTATCCATATAGGGAGTACTTTCTTTTGAGCAAAAAGACAGATACACTTCGCCGTTTGGTTTTAGCACCCGTTCAATCTCGATAATTATTTTGCTTAAACCAATTGTATCCGTATGCGAAACAACATGATACGCATACAGACAATCAAAGGAATTATTTTCATAGGGCAACGAATGCATGTCCCCGACTTTCGTGCGTATTGTCAGATTTTCTTTTGTCGCCCAATTTTCTAGATATTGCACGGCATAATCTGAAATATCCATTGCGCTTACATTAAAGCCGTGTCTAGCGAAATAAATGGCATTCTGACCAAGCCCTGTACCTAAGTCTAAAAGACACTTATGACCTTCTTTTTTCCACTTATTTGCGGTATTGATGCAGCTGTCATATACTTCTAAATTTGGCTGCATCATTGTCTTTAAAGCCACCCAATCGAGCCCGCCGCGGTTAAGCACTTGTTCGCCCATACCTTCATACTTGTAATCCATTTGTTTACCACCCTTTACCGTTAGTAGACAAGTGATACGCGGAAATAGGTTGAGCTGTGCATCTTTTTTTCGTGCCATTGTAGGGGATATCCCGTGAAATTCCTTAAACGAACGCGCAAACGATGCCGGTGATTCGAATCCGTATTTTAAAGCCAGGTCAACAACCTTTTCAGAACCGTTCCGTAATGAGATAGCCGCCAAGGTCATTCGCCTGCTGCGGATATATTCGTTTATTGAAATATTCATGACCAACGAAAATGTGCGTTGAAAGCTTATTTTGGGCTGGCACATTATTTTCGCAACTTCGTCCATGTCGATTTTGCCTTCCAAGTTGGCTTCAACATAATCAATGGCTTTGTTTACTTGCTCATCCCATTTCATATGTATCACTCCTCTCCGAAAGCAGTATAGCAAGTGGCTACGAAAATATCTTTTCATTTTTGGTTTCAATTATGTATGCTACTAAAAAAAATCTCCTGCAGCTATCCATTCGCTTATAAATTCTTTAATCGTCTGTTGTCGATCGCATCGCATATCCTCTATAGCTTTTTTGGCAACCTTGTATAACTCCTCGCTTAAAGTCCATTTTTCTGGCGAATCCTTATCTTTATCAGCAAAAAGGTAAAATGCAGTTGCTCCCATTGTATATACATTGCTTACTTCGGTAACTACTGAATATCCTCTACATTCCTCAGGGGATTTGAGAAATGGATCACCCCATATTCCACTCCAACCAGTTATTTGAGAGTGCTTTGCATAAAAATCTATATCACAAAAGGCAAAATTATTAGTGTCGAAATTGTATAGAATAGTCCCATTATTAAAGTCAATTGCTATGTACCCGCAATCAATGACATGGGCATGAAATTCTAATATACCATTGTAAACTCGCAACTTATCTTTGTTAGGAATATCCAAAAATCTTTTTTGTGCGTCAGGATGCATCCAGCCGCAGCCTTCCCCGTCAAACCAATCGTAAATTGCCAAATATCCACCACCAATCTCTTTGGCATCAATTTGGTTTATCAACAAGGGATGCTTTAAATCTCTATACTTGGGTACGGTAAGTTTGAGCGCTGTTACTATATCTTCTAGATACTGGCCTGTAGCCGCTACTGTTTTTGCTCCCGCAAATTTAAGGAAATATCGCTTTCCTTCTTTTTCTACACCAAAGCATATGGCTCCTGATATTAAGTCGTCAAATATTCTGAATACTTTCCCGTATTGGCTTATGAAAGAGAAATCAAAATTTTCTTGCAAACTAAAACTTATACCATCTATTGTTTGTTGTACTTGGGTTGGACGTTTAGCAGTTATATTGTTTATATCTACCCAAGCTGTTTCTCCGTCATCAAACTTAATATACACCTGATTTATACGGTTTTCACGCAAGTCTGTGATTATGCCTGGATACAATTTTCCTGTTTCGGCTATTTCTGAAACTTGTTGGCCTATAGTGAACATGACAATCCCTCTATTTATACCCTTTTGATTATTCATTTCATATCCCTGCACTCAACTTATCTAGCCACATCAAATTGCAAACGCCCATTTTTTTCGTTCACATACGGCTTACGTTCTTTGATATACGAATACTCCGGCAAACGGGCTAATGCGTTTCGCATTGCATATAGAGCTACATCTTCATTTCCGCTTTTTATCAAATAACTACGGTTTAAATGATCAACGATATGTTCTTTTTGTCGTACAATTTCCGGCTGTGCAATATCTAAAGGCATATCTGAAAGGATTAACCAGTAATACTTTTGAACGCCGTTGTGACGGCGCCTATCGCTAAAATGGTTGTTATACACGGTTATTTGCTTTTTTATCCAATCTCTGTCGTCAATTGCCGCAAAAGATAAAAAACGTAGCACCATCATGCCTGCCTCAAAACACTCTGCATAGTGACAGCTTTGATAACCAAAGCAGGTCTGTTTCAGTCTGCTTTTTGTCACTTCGATCATTTCAACAACTTCATCATTCGGCTGAAACAAATACAAAAGTCGGATTATCTCAAACTCATAGGCGTTGTCTGCAACAATATTCGTTTTTGGCGACATGGGGATAATGGTTTGAAGTTTTTTCCCGTTGTTGTGCGGCGGAATATAAAATCTCGGATACGCATACGCGTTAAATGTTCTTTTACGCCCATCAGTCATCCTGTGATCCCGCAATTGACCTGCAATATCGGCCTTTTGCGACTCGTTAAACTCTTCACCTTTGATCAGTGCATGATTTGTTTTTATCATTAGTTCATATGCTGTCATATTATCACTCCTCGCCAATTTGCAAAAATTTAGTCAAATCCACTTAGAAGCCGGTATTATCCCACATAAACAGTATTTGTATCCTCATCCCACACCACAGGAATATCAAGGGCCTCAGAGACAGCTCGGATAGATAAAAATGTCCTATCACCGTAAATAAACGGTCTCATATCCGCTGAAAAAATTTGGCGGCGGTCATTTACAACGACATTGATTTCACGAGGGGTACCGCCGGTTGCATCCATTGTACTGCCAAAGAAAACACGGTTAAATCTATGATTACCAACAGGATCAAGAGTAAATCCACTCAAATCATTGGAAACCACCACCACATGTTCGCCCTGTCGGATGGGTACCATGGACGGATTATTGCGAAGCTCTTCCAGAGCTTGGGCATAAATTTCTCTACGGCGAACCGGATCCATCTCTACCCGGCCTTGCTCCAAAAGCTCATCCAGGGTAGGACTATTATGGTGAGTTCGATTAGTACCGCCTAAGCCTATAAAAGAAGCTGTTTCTGCCGAGGAATGAAATAAATCGAATAAGCCATAATCCGCATCTCCTGTGATGGCCACCCAGCCAAGGAAAAACATATCATGCTCGGCCATTGCTATAGAATCTAAATAAGTTGCCCATTCCACACCCTTTGCAACCGCTTCAATGCCAATTTGCGCCAAAGTTTCTTGTACAATTTCAGCCATTTGCTCACGCGTACTGTTTCCTATATTCCACCAAATCTCAACGGGTCTGCCAAAACCATTTGGATAGCCTGCCTCTGCCAAAAGCGCTCTTGCCCGGTCAAGATTTGTTGTAAATGGCTCCGTTTCCGCAAAGCCCCAAGCCAGACTGGAAAGAGGGCCGAGGGCTGGGCTGCCCACACCATCAAAAACAGTATCAATGATGTATTGGGTGTCCAATGCATAGTTTATAGCCTGTATTACCAGGGGATTGTCCCAAGATGCTTTTGTCATGTTAAAGCCAAGATAATCTATATTCAGGCTTGCGGTACGCATGACCGTTGTATACGAAGATGCTTGTATATAAGGCAAATCCATGGGGATACCGGTAAGAGCTATATCTACAGACCCTGCTTCAAGTTCCAAAAAGCGTTTGAATCCGTCGGGTACAGCTCTCATGGTAAGCGTATCTATTTGTGAGGGCGTTCCCCAATAATTATGATTTTTTGTCAGCTCAATAAGCACATTAGGTATGCTGCTGTCAAATACAAAAGGCCCTGTACCCATTGGTGGGATATCATCAGTATCAGAATACCAGCTATCCCCACCATGAGCCAAAAAGGTATCCCTATGCACTATAGATGCTATTGGACTAGCTAAGTTGCGCAATATAGGCGCAAAGGGCTCTACTAAGTGAATGGTAAAATTATAATTGTCATGCACTGTTACATGGCTAATAACACCTAAAACAAGTGCGGAATATGGTGAGTCCGCTCCGCGTTCTAAAGAAAATTGCACATCGTAAGCCGTAAGCGGGGCACCGTTGTGAAAGGTTACGCCGGGACGCAGCTCCATATTTACAGTTTGGGCGTCGGGCATATTCCAATGGATAGCAAGTGCCGGTAAAACCTCTCTGGTTTCATAGTCCAAATCAACCAGCGTATCAAAAACCTGTCGGCTAAAAAGAGCGTTGGCAGCAGCGACAGATGCGATGGGATCCAGACTCCAAGGAACAGTTACCACCGCTACTTCCAAATGCGTTTTGCCGACTCGTTCTTGAGATCCTTGCCCTATATACACGGTAAACGTGTCACTATCCCATTCTACGGGAATGTCAAGGGCGTCGGAGATAGCCCTAAGCGGTAAAAACAGCTCATTATTAGAGACAAATGGCCTCATGTCACCGGGCAAATCCCGGTGCTGATTGTTTACCATCACATTAATCTCAGTGAGTGCCTCCTGTGCCGTATCCCCTGTATCGGCCCACACTATTGTCGTTGAAATAAGAAGGTATACCAGCAATCCCGCTGCACAAACTTTCGCAAAAGCTTTGATTGTTTTTTTCATGATCCCCATTCCTTTCTCATGTCACTTTAGTTGGCACTTTCCAGTCAACACCAGTAATTTAGCAAGTGTAAGCGCTTTTCCCCAAACCATCAAAAGCGGTCCAAGAACACTTAATTTCAAATTTTTGCATACGCAGAATATAAGCATTATATTGACTTCTTCAGCTCACAGTCAAGTGTGACGTGATATGCAATTTGTCCAGCATTTGATATACTCATAGCATACATTTTACAAATTCGGAAAGGATGATCCTTATGGAGTGGAAATGTCTAAACAGCGAATACGTAATCGATAACAGCTGGATGAAAGTGCGAAAAGACACTGTCGAGCTGCCTAACGGAGTCATAATACCTGATTATTATGTCACCGAAAAAAAGAGTGTCTCATTAGTAGTCGCTATGGACAGCGAAAACCGGGTCATACTGGTTACAGAATATAAATATCCCCCTAACGCTGTTCATATCGGATTGCCCGGCGGGACATTTGACAATGAAAATGATGATCCTTTAGATGTGGCTAAAAGAGAATTGTTAGAAGAAACCGGATATGTGTCCGATTGTTGGCAATCTCTTGGGGCCGTAGTCGAATATACAATCAAAGACACCCATCAGGTCCATCTTTTTGCGGCCAAAGATATATACAAGATAGCCGAGCAAAAATTAGATACAACCGAGGCTATTAATTTTGAATTTGTACCCTTAAATAAAGCAGTGGCGATGTGCATGTCCAATGAAATAAACTTGGCCACAGCCATGGTTGCTTTGTATAAAGTCTTTTACGGCCCCGCCTGACGGAAATAGGCCAACAGCAAATCGACCATCCTTCCATAGCTTGCCACACCGTCTTCTTGACGGTTTGCACGCAGGTACGCATCGTTTGCCGCATGGGAAATTTCCGCTATGGGGCCTTCAAACTGCCGCCAATATTCCCGGTTAGCGGCAAAATCTATCCGGATACCTTCGGAAACACTGCCCCATATACGTTGCCAATCATCGCGACTTGCCCGCTGCAGCTGGTTCATCGTATGGGCAAAGGCCAGCATCCCACCGGAATACATGAAATCTATATCACCGCTTTGCGTACTGATCAGCCATGCGATAAAATTGGCTTCATCTTCTCGCATGATGCCCCTAAAATGTGCCAGTTCGTGGATCATAATCGCCGGAATATGATAGTCCGGCATATGCACATTGGCATGGGCTTCCATAGTGAATGGTGAATAAATCCCCGAAATATTTAATCTGGACATAAAGCGCGAATATAATATAGGCTTTGGCAACGGCACAAAACCCTCCAGAACAGGGTGATCTTTTGCCGCAACGCTAAAAACGGATCGAGCGTTTTGTGCCAGGGCAAAATGGTTTTCGGCAAAGATAATCATACGTCCTTCGTCGTCTCTGTTTACATCATATGAAAGTTCACTCACCTGCTGGGCCAGGGTTTCTCCCAGCAAAACCAGTTCTGCCACCGGTGACGGTCTTACTTCGAGTCCGATCAATTCCCCAAATTCCAGCCGGGCATAATTTAATCCGCACAGCATTGTATACATAAAAAATAGGATCCCTACCGTACAAGATGCGTTTGCCATCAGGCGCGAAACGCGTCTTTTTATTTGTGAACCTTTTATTATGCCTCCAACTTCCACTCCTACATATATAAGCGCGGCAACCGGAAACAGAATAATTAAGAATTGTGAAACAGAAAATGGCAGATAGCCAAATAATCTGCCGTAGGTTTCGGTAAACACCCGGTACAACCCCTGAGAAAACCAACGCTCTGTTATTTGCGGATGACGATGTGCCAGCACAATAAGCCCTAACGATAGGGGTATAAGCAGTCCAAGCCAAAATCTTTTCAGGCGAAAAAACAATAATCCCAGCACCCTTCTTTGTCTTATAGTGAAACGATTTCGCAATATTATACTACATTTACTAAAGAGGCAAAAAGAGTTATGCTATAGGGAAATAAATTTATACGAAACAAATTTACATAAAACCAACGAGAGTACGGAGGGATATCATGAGTTTACAATCAATGGCCGAATTTAAAGAATATTTGGGGCGCATTTCCGCTATGCAGCAGGTGGGAAGCCATCTTTTTTGGGACAGTATGCAAAAAATACCGCCAAAGGGTGCGGCAAATCGTGCCTTCGTACAAGGCATAATGGCAGAAGAGTTGTTTAAACTGGAAACGTCGGCAGAGATGGGCAAATACCTGGAAGCACTTTCTTCCAAACAAGACGAAATGGATGATGTGGAAAAAGCATTGATCCGCCGTGCATCCCGAAATTATAACCGGCTTAAAGCGGTGCCGTCTAAGCTGTTTGGGGAGTTTGAGACTGTAAAATCCGCGGCAATACCCGTATGGGATAAAGCCTTTAAAGAAGACCGCTACGCTGATCTGGCACCCGCACTTAGGCAAGTGATCGCTTTGGGAAAAGAAATGTGCGAATATATAGGCTACGAAGACAAGCCTCACAGTGCTTGGGTCGCTTATCACGAAGAGGGCATGACCCCCGCTCTATTGGATTCGCTTTTTGCCGAGCTAAAAGCAGCGATCATACCCCTTGTAGAAAAAGTATGCGCTAAAAACATCCCCCGTCCCGATTTTTTATCCCGCCCTGTACCCCGCTGCAAGCAGAAAAAACTCTCGGAGCTTGTATGCGCAAAACTTGGCATCGATCCGGAAGCTACCATATTGACAGAAACCACCCATCCCTTCTCTTTTTTCCTATACGAAGGGGATGTGCGTTTCACCACCCGCTACTATGAAGAATTTTTCCCTTCATCACTGTTTTCAACAATGCATGAGGCCGGGCACAGTATCTACTCTCTCAATATACCTCCCAATCTTGCCCGTACAATCCTTCGGGGAGGAGCATCCGCCGCGTTTCATGAATCTCAGTCCCGTTTTTACGAAAATATCGTCGGGCGCAGCAAAGAATTTCTCGCCTTCATTTATGATGATATGATGGAACTTTACGGACCCCATATCGGCAGGCCATCCCTGGATGAGCTATATCTGGGCTTCAATTATTCCGAACCTTCTTTGATTCGAGTAGAAGCAGACGAACTCACATATAATTTGCATATTATCCTGCGTTACGAGATGGAGCGAGATTTCATCAACGGCAATGTAGATGTAAACGAGCTTCCCGCCATCTGGAACCAAAAAATCAAGGAGAGCCTGGGCCTTGATGTGCCGGATAACCGGCGCGGGATATTACAGGATATTCAATGGCCCGCAGGATATTTTGGAGGTTTTGTATCCTACACTTTAGGCAATGCTTATAACGCGCAGATTTTGAATACAATGAAAAAGCAGTTTGATGTCTTTGGTGCGGTGCGCCAAGGAGATTTTAGAGAAATACATGAATGGCTGCGAGAAAATGTGCATCGTCACGGCGCTGTATACACACCGGGACAATTAATAGAAAAAGTCACCGGCGAGCCACTTAACTCAAAATATTTTATTGAATATATCACCGAAAAATTTACGGCACTTTATAATTTGTAGTATTATATTTGTGATGAAACACTAATCTGGGTAAATGCTGATTAACCCGTAGGAGGTTATTTCGTGGATGACAATTTTGAACTTTTTGATTTAAAGGTGGAGGTAGTTTCTTCAGATAAACCCATGGTTTGCAGCCATAAGGAAGGTGATTATTTTCTTGTGGTGGGCGAAAATTTGATTTTTCCCGAAGCAAACTATTTTTCTATGTATGCTTTAAGCGCGCTTTTGCCGATACTACCCGCAAAACAGCGGCCTTTACATGAAAATGATTGGATGCTGTCTGACAGCCTGATCGCCTGTCCGGACCCCAACTGCGGTGCCAAGTTTAAAATTAGCCGGGTTGGAACCAGAGCCTTTTCCCATCAAGACTGTACGATTGAGCCTATATACAAAGGAGAACAAGCACAATGACCGAGCGATTTCAATTAGCAGAAAATTATACCATCAGCCGTATCATAAACGGTTGCTGGCAGCTGTCAGAAGGACACAATTTAAAAGGCGCCCTTGACACCAATGACATCATGCACGCCTTTCATTTATTGGTCGAAAAAGGTTTTACTACATTTGACTGCGCAGACATTTATACCGGCGTTGAAGAATTTTTAGGGAAATTTATACTGCAATTGAAAAAGAGCAGCGCCTTTTCACCCGAAGACATACAAATTCATACTAAATTTGTCCCTGATGCGGATAAACTCCACGAAGTAGATTTTGATTATACAGAAAAGATCATAGACAGAAGCCTAAAGCGCCTCAATCGAAATGTGCTTGATTTGGTTCAGTTTCATTGGTGGGATTATGAGGTTCCCGGTTGTTTAGAGGTCGCCGGTTATCTGTCAAAACTGAAGGATAAGGGCAAAATACGTAACATTGCCGTAACCAATTTTGATACAGAGCATCTTGCCCAATTGGTGGATAACGGCATTCCCATCGTATCCATCCAAACACAGTATTCTGTTTTTGACAGACGAGCAGAAAAAGGGCTTTTGCAATACTGTAAAAGCAAAGGCATAAGCCTGTTATGTTACGGCACTTTATCCGGCGGTTTTTTGGCAGAAAAATGGATTGGAAACCCGCCTACAGAACCGGAAACTCGCTCACAGGTCAAATATCTTCAGGTTATAGAAGAGACTGTAGGTCTTGACGGTTATCAAAAGCTGCTGATATTGCTTGACCGAATAGCCAAAAAGCATAATGCCAGCATTGCAAATGTCGCCGCAAAATACATATTGAGCCAGGAGGGTGTAGGCGCGGCGATTATCGGAATCAGAAACAGCAGGCATGTGGAGTCTAATCAAAAGGTATTTTCTTTTGACCTGGACAGTGGAGAAATAGAGGAAATCAAACAATTTTTGGACCAGTATAAAATTTTAGACGGGGATGCTTTTGCGTTAGAACGGACTGTAGGGTCGAAGTTTCGTAATATTATGAAGATGAATTTGAATAATGAGTAACTCGATTTCTTAAGCATGTCCCGCATTTAAAAATGAATGCCAGACACGGGGTGCGGCCTCCAATACCGCACTCCGTTTTTTGTTATATCAACTGTATTTATGATGCCAAACACAGCATGTATTTGAAAAATATTTCTACATATGATATATTAGTTGGAACCATGTTTTGATAAATTAATTTACATATTCTGCTTATACGACATTGGCTGATATGATAATGGGAGGAGCTTTAGAGCTTTGAATTTGAAATTAATCGGAAACATGCTTACAGATAACGGAACATTTCTTGATTCAGCTTCTATTGAACCATTAATCAAAACCGGTTTATCCGCAGGGCTTTTCGATATTTCTCGCGGCGAAGCCGAAATAAAACGGGGCAGAGATGAAGTACTAACCGCTTTTGTAAATCTTAATTCTCCTGTCGCTTTGATTTTACGTACCCCTGCCGGTAACCTTCCCGAAGCAGCTTCACTAGCAAGTCGTCTCAGGTTCAATTATCTTTGGATTGAAGATGATATAGCTCCCCAAGCTATATCTCAGCTATCTCCAATGCCAGACATAAAGATCATCCTTTCAATACAAAATATGTCCGGTATAGAAGGCTTATTGCCCCACTGCGCCGGATTTTTTCTTACAGATCCCACAGAAGATGTGGAACTGTTGCGCATGGCAGGGAAGCAGATATTCATTAAAGAAAGCCAAAATCCCCCTGCTTTTGTGGATGCTGTGGTTTTTGAGCAACCTACGGCCAAGTTATTTACAGACTTGGCCACTCAAATTTCCACTTCTGGGCTTTCTGATTGTAAATACAGCAGCTACTTAATGTCCCGCCAATCCATGTTTCCTCAGTCAGTGCTTAAAGAGGACATTATTGCATACAGCACCGTCTTAGCGGCCCACAAGCTCTCTGCCAAAGCTATCATTGCCATGACCTGCAAAGCCGGCCCTATCGATAGGCTTACAAGCTACCACCCCAAAGTGCCGGTTATCGCAGTAGCCAACCGCACATTGTACGAAAGCTTACTACTCAGCTTTTGCTGCAATTACGGCGTTTTGCCCACAGCAATCACTAAAATCCCCGAAAATCCCGGAGAAGAAATTGAGTTTGCACGGTTTATCGCTGGTCTTTACGGCTATCAACCCGGTGATACATTTGTTGTCACCGGAAGCTACCACCCCAGCGGACCCAAACAATATATGGAAATAATTACTCTCTAAAAAAATTTGAAAGACCCAGAAAGGAAGGTATTAAGTATGAAAAAGCAAGTGGTAACAATCTTATCTGTTTTAACCGCAATGGTCATCGCCCTGTCTTTGGCAGCTTGCGCAAACGGAGGCACAACTCCTCCCGCCGCAGACGCTCCTGCAGCTACCGGTGACGCCGCCGCTGCACCGGCCGCAGACACAGCTCCCGCTGCAGACCCTGACGCCGACAGAGACGAAATGGTTCTTCGCATTGCCATCGAGCAAGATATCGAAACCCTTGACCCTCAACAAAACACAGCCGCCTTTACCACCAGTGTGGGAGAAGGCATACATGAGGCCCTGCTTCGTCTTCATAACGGCGTAATACAGCCGGGTATGGCTTCCGAGTTTCATACCGACGACTATCAAACTTGGACATTTACCATTCGCGATAACGCTCAATGGTCTGACGGCGTGCCTATTACCGCCCATGACTTCGAGTTTGCTTACAAAGAAATTTTCCATCGCCCCGAGGCTTCCAAAGTCTACATCATGTTTAACGGTGTAAGAAACTTTGCTGCCATTATGGAAGCTTTGGATAACGAAGTCAGCGACGACGAACTTCGCCAAGTGACTCAAACCCTTGGTGTAACCGCTGTGGATGACCGCACTTTAGTGGTAGAGCTCGAAAGAGCCGATTCTGCATTTATAGAAATGTTTAGCCATCCGGCCTGGTCGCCCCTGAGAAGAGACTTGTACGAAGCGCACGGCGCAAACTTAGGCTCTTCTGCCGAATCTACCGCCAGCAACGGCCCCTTCCAGATTAGGGAATGGCGTTTAGGTGAAGCGGTTATATTGGAAAGAAACCCTAATTACTGGGATGCTGACAGCATCAATCTTGATGTGGTGGAAATCCAGATCGTCAGAGATGTAGAGCCTAGAGTTAACCTGTTTAGAGAAGGCAGGATACATTCTGCCAGAGCCACTGGCGAGCATTTTGAAGTGATGCCCGATTATGTCCATTCTATCGAAGGCTCCGGCTGGAACTATATTCTGGTTAACATGCATCGCCGCAACGCCGACGGAGAGCTCGTCAATGAAGAAATCAGCAATCTCCTGTCTAATCGCAATTTTATTAGTGCAATCAGTAACAGTATTGACCGTGAGGCCTTGTATACCCGGACAATCACTAATCCGGCGGTACGCCCAACCAACATGGTTATCCCTGACGGCATAAACTCCAATAACTCTGCCCGCCAAACCATTGGCCAACTGCGCAGTGGTGTGACCAGCAGCCATCGTATGAACGCAAATCCCGAACTGGCCAGAGAATATCTCCAGCTGGCGATGGACGAACTGGGTATTTCCGATGTTTCCGAGATACCTGAAATCAGGATTATCGCAGCATCTGTAGCGGAACCGATTATTATAGTAGAATTTATTTCCCATTCCGTTGCCCAAACCTTGGGGATCAGCATCGTTCCCGAACCGATTGAGTTTGGTATGCGCGATGCACGTATTATCTCCGGTGACTACGACCTTCTCTTTATGGGGTGGGGTTCCAGCAGAAATGATCCAATCAGCTATCTTAATGTGTGGGCGCAAAACCTTTTTGCTACCGGCTGGCCCGAAGCATTTGCCGATCAACACGCCGAATACAGCGACCTGATCGCCAGGATTGACGCTACCGAAAATGTTGACGAGCGTGCAAGACTTATGCTTGAAGCCGAGGAGTTTGTGCTGCAGCATGGTCCGTTTATCCCTCTGAGCTTTACCGGCGACACAATCCTCCGCTCCCCTAACGCCAGAAATTTTCACCTGCGTCCTTTTGGCGCCCTTTATGATTATGTCTTTGCTTATGTAGTAGATTAAACCAAAATCACGGAATAGTTAGTTTGTAGGTAACCTCGATAGCGGGCGAACATTGTTCGCCCGCCTCACTATACCTTCTAAAGATTTTAGGCTATGGAGGCTTCATATGGCTAAGTATATTGCCAGACGAATGATAATTTCTCTGATTACGATTTTTGTGTTAATTACCGCTACGTTTTTTCTTCTCCGGTTGATCCCCGAAGGGCTGTTTGCGGATCCTACGATCTCGGAGGCTAACCGACAACGCCTGAGGGAATTGCACGGCCTTGACAGGCCTCTTATCGAACAGTATTTCATCTATATCCGCAATCTTTTGCGCCTGGACATGGGCTATTCTATTGCCTTTCCGGGTCGCAGGATTACCACAATGATCTTTGACCCGGCCACCGGAAACGGTTTGCCTCAAAGTATGAGATTGGGAGCCAGCGCCCTTTTATTTTCCGTGTTTACCGGGACTTCTCTGGGAGTTATCGCCGGGCTTAACCGCAATAAATTTTGGGACAAGTTTACCATTGGCATCGCTTTGGTTGGCGTATCCATGCCAAGCTTTGTGGTGGCTACCTTGCTCATCACTCTCTTTGGCAATATCCTGGGTATCCTTCACACAACCGCCTTTTCTAATTTCCGCGAAATGATTTTACCTACATTTTGCCTTTCCCTTGGCACCATTGCCGTCATCGCCCGTATGATGCGGACCAGTATGGTAGAACTTGAGTCTGCGGACTTTATCAAAACAGCCCGTTCTAAAGGCATTAAAAAATACAAAATCGTATTAAGGCACCAGATACGCAATGCATTGCTGCCTGTTGTTACCCTGCTTGGGCCCATTTCCGCCACTTTGCTTACCGGTACTTTTGTGGTGGAAAGTATTTTTAACATCAGGGGGCTGGGCAGCCATTTTGTGGAGTCGGTAGCCAATCGGGACTTTGCCCTTGTCATGGGCCTCACCGTATTATTTGGTACATTTTTGGTAATGGCAAATTTAATTGTAGATATCGTGTATGGGTTTATTGACCCTCGTATACGGCTCAGTAAATAAGGAGGGAAAAGATATGGACGACCTTTTCCGTCCGGTCAGCATTAAAGCAAAGGAAGACACCTCATCCTATCGGCATATATCTTATTGGGGTGATGTATTTTCGCGGCTTATTCAAAACAAGTCTACAGTGGTATGTATGGCTGTACTGGGGATCATATTTTTAGGATGTATGGTTATACCCCGCTTGGATCCCTATAGTATTGAAGGCATCAATATTGATATGATTAATGCCCCGCCTTCGGCCCAAAATTGGATGGGCGCCGATCGATTTGGCCATGATGTATTTACAAAAATGTGGCAGGGCGGCCAAATCTCATTTTTTGTGGGCCTTGCCGCCGCATTTAGTCAAAGTGTTATCGGTGTCATTATCGGATGTGTATCCAGTTACTTTGGGGGTAAAGTGGATATGATTATCATGCGTATTGTAGACGTGTTAATCTCCATCCCATACCTTATTGTTGTGCTGGCTATCCGGGTTGTCATGGGTGACGGCATATGGACGATTATTTTTGCATTGGTCGTTACCGGCTGGCTGGGGGTTGCTCGACTGACCCGAGGCCAGATATTGCAGCTTAAAAATGAAGATTATATCATTGCCGCCCAAAGCCTTGGGGTAAGACCGATTACGATTATGTTTCGGCATTTGATCCCCAATGTGTTAGGGATTATTGTTGTATCCCTTACCCTGGCGATACCGGCGGCGATGTTTGCGGAAGCCTTTCTTAGTTTCATTGGTCTTGGGGCCAATGCAGTAAGTTGGGGCAGCCTTATACGTTCGGGTATGGAAGTCCGTTTCCTGCGGCCTTTACAGTTAATTGGGCCTTCTGTACTCCTTGGCTTGACCATGCTTTGCATACAGTTGGTAGGCGACGCCCTGCGGGATTCGCTGGATCCGAAATTAAGAAAATAAATTTTACTTCTCGTAAAGAGGGATTCCATGGACAATATTCTTGATGTTAAAGGTTTAAGCGTACAATTTTCCACCCATGCCGGGGTCTTGACCGCAGTCAGAGACGCTTCGTTTTTTGTGAAAAGCGGAGAGGTTTTGGCTATTGTAGGAGAATCCGGAAGCGGCAAAAGCGTACTCACTCAATCATTGGTACGGCTTATGCCCGATCCGCCCTGCCAGATTGCGGGAGGCGAAGCGTGGTTTGAGGGCAAAGACCTGACCAAGCTAACGGAAACAGAACTTGAAGGTATCAGAGGCAAAAAGATCAGCGTTATATTTCAAGACGCCATGACCGCCCTTAACCCGACAATGAAGATCGGTAAGCAGATTACCGAGGTCATTTTAGAACATATGAACTTTAACGGCAAAGAGCGATCATCTTTTGCGGAAGAACTGGTACAAGCATTTGCCATATCCGGCCATAAGGCGGTAGACAAATGGCTGATGGAACATTTTAGAATGGAGCAAGACCGTATCGATCAGGTGAGGAACAAAATAATCGATATGCTCGGCTCCCGGGATGCAAAAGTCAAAGTAGCAGAATGGATTAAGAAAGAAGGCAATATCACAAGGCAGCAAGCCTACGATATTGCCGTATCCCTGTTAAAACTCGTTAAAATCCCCGAGGCAGAACGCCGCATGAGCCAGTATATCTTCCAATTTTCCGGAGGTATGCGCCAGCGGGTTATGATCGCCATGGCTCTGGCCTGTCGTCCTAATCTGTTGATTGCCGATGAACCGACCACTGCCTTGGATGTCACCATAAAATCTGAGGTGCTGGAACTTCTCATCAGCTTAATACGGGAACTTCAAACGTCCATCATCCTGATCACCCATGATTTGGGGATTGTGGCCTCCTACGCCGACCGTATACATGTTATGTACGCCGGTTCTTTTGTAGAAAAGGGCCTTGATAAGGATATATTCTACAACCCTCAGCATCCGTATACAAAGGGACTGCTGGCGGCCATACCCCGCCTTGACCTAAACGCGCAAGAAAAGTTAAAAAACATAGAGGGCGTACCCCCCAACATGCTTGACACGCATAAAGGATGTCCTTTTGCTCCTCGCTGCGAGTATTGCATGGAGGTTTGTCTTCAGTTTCCTCCCCCCGAAACCGTTTTAAGCGAAACCCAGAGTGCATCTTGCTGGCTTTTGGATCCCCGCGCGGAAAATGCCCGTAAAGCATTTCACATTTAAGGAGGCCTCGTGTGAAAAATAATCATAAAAAATTAATCGAGGTCAAAGACGTCTGCGTCCGTATCGACTTAGACAGAAAGCGTACTTTACATGCGGTTAACAATGTCACCTTCGACATTTTTGAAGGGGAGACCCTTGGCCTTGTAGGCGAGTCCGGTTGCGGAAAAACCACTCTGGGACGTGTCATTAAAAATATATACACCCCATTTTCCGGGGAAGTCCTTTACGAAGGGCAAAATGTACACAAGCTTAAAGGCGCCATGAGAATGAATTATTTCAAGGTCGCCCAAATGATTTTTCAGGATCCTTACTCTTCTCTGGATCCCCGCATGACTGTACGGGAAATTGTAAAGGAAGGTATGCGAGCTCACAAAATGGGAAGCGGAACCGAAATGAACAACCGTGTCGACGAGCTTCTGGAGATGGTCGGTCTAAGCCGCGAACAGGCTAATCGGTTTCCTCATGAGTTTTCGGGAGGGCAGCGTCAGCGTATAGGCATCGCCCGGGCCCTGGCCACCAATCCAAAATTTATTGTGTGCGACGAACCGACCTCTGCCCTTGACGTGTCCATACAAGCCCAGGTCATCACTCTTCTGAATGACCTGCAAAAGCAGCTTGGACTCACCTATCTGTTTATATCCCATGACTTGGCTATGGTTAAATATATTTCAAACCGAGTCGCTGTCATGTATTTAGGGGAGATTGTAGAAATTGCCCCAAGCGAAAAGCTATATGAAGATTTTAGGCATCCATACACCCGCTCCCTGCTTTCGGCAATCCAGATCCCGGATCCGGATATTGAGGCCAAACGTGAGCGCATCAAATTGGAGGGTGAGATAAGCAGCTTGATTAACCCGACAGATATCGGCTGCAAATTCGAACCCCGATGTCCCTTTGCCACAGCCGATTGCAAGACACGAAAAAATGAATTGAGCGAAGTTTCACCGGGACATTTTACGGCCTGCCAAAAGGGCCGGTAGCACATGGCTATAACTTCACTATATTTTGAGGAGGGATATCATCAGTACTCTAAAAAGTAATAACTTCGATTCCCAGGCCCTGGCGCCAAAAGTGCTGCCTTTACGTGAGCAATGGGAAGTGCGCGACCGCTGGCTTAGGGAACGTCTGGATACGGTACTTCCGGCTTTGATGAAGCGCACAAATACAGATATGTGGGTTGTCATCACCGACGAAAATAACGAAGATCCCGTAACCAAATCATTGTTGCCCTCCCGTCTGATCAATGCACGGGGAAAAATGATATTCGCCTTTATAATGGAAACGGATGGCAGCCTCACGCGGCAAAGCATCTCGATCCCATCAGGTATTGAAGATTTATACCAAAACGAATGGTATGGCATGAACAGCCTGGACTGGAAGGGAAAGCAGTTTAAAAAACCCGAAACCACCGCCTTTGAGTTTTTGGCCCAGCTGATTAGCCGCCGCGACCCTAAAACCATTGCCATCAACACCGATAATGTAGATCCCTTTGCGGATGGACTGACTTATACTAACTATACGGAGCTACGCAAAGCACTGGATGAAAAATATATCCAACGTTTGGTCAGCGGACGTCCTATTGCCGTTGCGTGGCTTGAGACACGCTGCCCATCCGAAATAATGGCCTACGAAGGCATTGTTCGCCTGGCCAAAGGTATTATCACCGAATGTTTTACGACCTCCTATATAACTCCCGGCATCACCACCAACGATGACCTTCGCTTTGCCATGATGCAACGTGCCATAGATATGGGGATCACTCCGTGGTTTGAATGTTCCGTGGCCATCTTCCGGGGTGGATACCCGGGAATGCACGGGGATACACATGTGATCATGCCCGGTGATATTATCCACTGTGATTTTGGTATAAGTTATCTGGGTTTATGTACCGATCGTCAAGAGCTGGGGTATATACTTCGGCTTGGAGAGACGGAAGCTCCGGAAGGTTTGCGGGCTGCGCTCAAAACGGCTAACCGGTTGCAGGATATCGTGGTTTCAAATATCCGGGTAGGGAAAACCGGCAATGACATCCTGCGCGCTTCAAGGACAGCCGCGGAGTCCGAAGGCATAGATCCTTGGATTTATACCCATCCCATAGGCTTTGACGGCCATGGTGCCGGCACGGTTATTGGGAGATTTTCCAATCAGGAAGGAACCCCCGCAGGAGAGCTTCCGATCAACGACAACACGGCCTACGCCCTTGAGTTAAACGCGAAGGTCCCGGTTGCAGAGTGGGATAATCAGATATTAATGACCTGTATTGAGACAGAAATACTGTTGTATGAGGGCAGGGTTCATTTTTTGGCCGAAAGGCAGGAATCACTGCATTTGATATAAAGGAAAGTCACACCCGAAAATGCATTTTCGGATGATTTGTGCGATTATGTGCAATATACAAAACTAATTTTAAATGAGTTTATTATGGCATTAAAGAGGAATTGATGACATGAAAAAGGGATCTGCTAAATCTGCTGAATTCACTAAGTCCACTGGGTTTACTGAACCCGCCGAATGCCCCAAGCTCTCCGATTTCAAAAGGCGCCGAGAAAAAACTTTCGAGGGGATGGAACCCCAGTCCATCGCGATAATACATTCCGGAGATCAAAAGCAACGTTCGTGGGATCAAAAATATCCTTTTACCCCTAACCGGAATTTTTTATACCTTACCGGACTGGACCTCCCGCGTTGCATTCTTTTGCTACACAAAAAACATGACGGAACCGGCGAAACACTCCTTTTTATCGAGCGTCCCAACGCCCATTCCCAATTACATTTTGGCGAGATGAAGGACGCCGACTACTATGGGGCCGCCACCGGCATTTCGATCTGCGATTACACTGATCGTTTCGATTTTATGTTGCAACGACTCTTAACACGAACCTTAAACATATACTTTGATATCGACAACTACGGCGCTTTCGAGGGAGGATATACCCAAACCCTCGCTGCCTCCATCCGCTCGGCTCTGCCCCATCTTCAATTTAAGAATATCGCTCCAATCATTGCACGTTTGCGCCGTTTTAAGACTGAGGACGAGATCACATCCATCCGCCGCGCTATAGAGATCACCAAATTGGGGATTGACAGCATACGCGAAAATCTAAAACCCGGACTGATGGAATACCAGCTGGAAGCTCATTTTGATTTTGCCCTTCGCTATAACGGCGCCCAAGGTACAGCCTTTGACACCATTATGGCCAGTGGAGCCAACAGCTGCACCATTCACTACGGTTCAAACCATTGTAAACTTAAAAAAGGCGATGTACTGCTTATGGATTTGGGCGCACAATACAATTATTACGCTGCCGATATAAGCCGTACCTTCCCCGTAGAGGGGACATTTACCCCCAAGCAATTGTATTTTTATGAAGCAGTGCTGGAAACCCAGCTCCATATTATCGAAAACTGCCTAAAACCCGGTTTCGTCCACGAAAAAACATGGGATGAAGCCAATAAAATCCTTTCCAAATGGCTGATAAAATCAGGGGAAATGCAAAGCGAAAGCGAGATACGCCACTACCTCCCCCATGGGATATGCCACTTTTTAGGACTGGACACCCACGATGTAGGCGAGTTTGACCTACTTGAGCCGGGTATGGTTATCACCTGCGAACCCGGCGTATATTTGTCGCAATATGGTTTTGGTATTCGTATAGAAGATGATATACTGATCACACAAAATGGTTGTGAGGTGCTCTCGGCAGATATTGCCAAATGGCCTCATGAAATTATGAGAGGTTGATAGCGTATCAACATGACGAATATTTCTAAAATGCTTCATACCAGAAAAGTAGCCATTGCCGCACTCTTGTTTACCGCTTTTTTATGGAGTACCGCCGGTATCGGCTTTAGACTTCTAACGACCGTATCTAACGGCCTCGCCATTTCCGGCTACAGAAGTTTTTTTGCCGCATTGTTTTACATAGCCGTCTTTCGATCCATGCCAAAAATGCAAAGCAATAAGTGGTTTAAAATCGGTGTCTTTACATATGCCACCGTCACTACATTATTTGTGACCGCCAATACCTTGACCACCGCCGCCAACGCCATTGTTTTACAATACACGGCACCTATTTTTGTGTGCTTGTATCTCTTTTTTATTTTTAAAAAGCCTCTCCCAAAATCCGATATCATAGCGACCATCATTATTTTTACCGGCATTTTTATTTTCTTTGTGGATTCTCTCACCCTTCAGGTGAGTCCCGCTATGACTGCAGGCAATATTATCGCCATCGCTTCCGGTGCCGCCTTTGGGTTAATGGCCATTGTACTCGGACAGGTCTCTAAGCCTCAAAACATCTTTATTTTAGGCAATTGCTTAAATGTTATTATCGCCATACCTTTTATGCTGCTTAATCCCATCGGCTCTTTTTTGGATTTAGGCATACTCATTTATTTAGGCTTTATTCAAATCGGCCTTTCGTATCTGCTCTTTGCCTTTGCCGCATCCAAAGTTTCTCCTTTGGAATTAATTTTAATCCCCGCACTGGAACCTATTTTAAATCCGATTTGGGTCTTTCTTTTTGACGGCCAGGCCCCTTCGTTTTTATCGGTGGTTGGCGGTGTGATTATTATTTGTACTATTTTGGTGCGGAGCTTGTATCGGGAGGTTTTTCAGGGAAACATAAGTACGTCTTAGCTCTTTCACCATTATGGATACATCCATAACAGCTACAGTAATCACCTTGATAATGAAAATCAAGAATAGTATATGCCCCTGTAGTATGGTAAAATGAGTGTACGTTGGGTGATGTAGAAAGGATATCGTAATATGACCTGTAAAGTGAAAATAGTATGGGATAATGAGTCTGATTCGTGGTACACGGATGCAGATGCGCCTCTCAATATGGTATTAACATCCGGCTCTTTCGATGCATTAGTAGAGCGGGTACGCATGGCTGCGCCCGATATGCTGGAGCTAAACGAAGGATATAAAGGGCCTTTTAAATTGATCTTTGAAGTGATACGTGAAGATGAAATGGAATTGGTATCATAGTGATAGTGAAAGTTGGTTTATTCGTGTTTATGTTAATGCACTCGATGACTAACGAAATATTTGGTAAATATATTAAGAACACACGAACGTTAATCACAAATGATTGTATTACATAGTCGAGGTGTGGAATGTCAAGAAAACGTGACGCCGATTCAAAAATAAAAGCTGGTGTAAAACTAACAGGCCCTTATATTGAAGCTGAAGTCAGCACAAAAAGTTTAAGGGGTATTTGGAATGGTATTTGGAATGCCATAAAAACGGTTTGTGGCTTTGGTTCGGCGCGTCCCAAAAAAATTCTTGCGACCATCTTGAATAACTTACATAATTCGGAAAATGCCGACCTTTGTGTGCCAGAAAATTGCATAGAATATTTAAAATCGATTACCGAAAACAATTTGGATATGATTGAACATAAAATCCTTTTATTATTCACATCTGATGTTCAAGAGTTAAAAGAAAGAATGAATCTTTTTAGAGCGAAACACAATGGTCGTGCGCGCGAAGTTTTTGTCGATGGAATTGTCGCAAATCAACAGTATCAAGAAATTATCTTATTGAGATCTCTCAAACAATTTTATAGTTCAAAAGATGATGTTACTGACTGCTTCGAGTCGATAATGAATTTTGCCTCAAAGGACGAAACGGGAAAGATAAAATTAGTTGAAAACGTCATGGCACTCTACGAAAAAATCGATAGCAACAGACCCGATACCGAATCACGGACTATAACCCTGTTCATGATGACAGCGGGTAATTCTTCACGTTCAGAAGCCGGAATAAACACAAATTATATAAAACGGTCTTGCGGCAATACAAAGTTTAATCTTTATATGATTCGTCCTAATGCAGATAACAAGTCCTTATTGGCATTGATAGAGCAATATGAATGTCACGAACTTCTTCATGTTGAAAGGACTTCTGAACTTCGCAAAACCAAGGCAATAAGGAAACTCGATGGGCGAACTGTTACTGACCGTCCGTTAGACCAAATAAGAAAGATTTTGCAAATACTAATTAATTTGATTGATTACTTGCACATTACCCAAGAAGGCAATATTACTGTTCATCTTATTGATGAACCTCTTTTTCCGAATTTGGGGTTTAATGTGTTCGCGATGATATTTACCATGAAGAAAGCTATGCTCTTATTTATGGCTATTATTCTCCAGTTGATGTTAAATTAACAAGGTTTACAGTTGAAGTTGATGGGCGTAGTAATAATGAAAAACGTAATTTCATCGATAAAATGGCAAAGGATATTGAAGCGTTTTGTGCAGACGCTGAAAAAATGTTCTTAACTAAAGAAACATTTAAACAAATTGAGTTCCAAGCATTAAAAAGTTTGAAATGTTATTTGGCAAAAATTAATCGTCAAAACTCGTTAAAAACAGTAAATGCTAATGCACTAGCGCGAGTAATTGATATTAATCCCGCTTATTTTTCGCACTTGAACAAACTGTTCACACATAAAGGCGAGATAAAGAATATTGATTTTTCCCTCCTAGATTATTACGACAGCCCTTATGTCGAACAAGGATTGGGGGATTAGATTATGGTTTTTTCTGCCCATGAAATTCAACATATTATAAAAAACGAATATGGTATTAATAAAATACTCTTACTGCGTAAAGATGTCATAGGAAGAGGAACAAATTACTTCGTCGAAACTACCGAAAACAATTATTTTTTAAAGATTGTTTCGACAAACGATAAAACCGTAAATTTGTATAATGAAGTGAAAGCCTGCACAGTCATGAACAATGCGGGATTGCCTGTTAGCAGATTTGTTAAAAACTCAGCAAATGGATTCGTGACAGAGTTTTCAAATGGATATATTTGTCATTTGCAATTAACAATTAGCGGCAAGCTTTGGGTGAACAATTCTGCGCCAAAATGGTTAATGCTTGATGGGGCTTCATTGCTTGCACGAATCCATTTAGTTCTTCGCGAATGCAATTTTCCGTTATCGTGCAAGTTTCAAAATCTTAATAACAAAGAACTGCATTTGTTGAAATTGGAACAATTAAAAAAGTTGGCTATTGATATATCACCTACAAAATATAATGCCATAATAGAACAGCTTCAAACAAAAATAAATATTTTGTCTGACCAGCCATTTTTCGAGTTTGAAAAATTTTCGTTGGAGAATACGCATTGCGATTATGCGGTTGTTCAATTTTTAACAAACAATAAGGAAATTAGTGCAGTAATTGATTTTTCAGAAGTTGCTAAAGCACCTGCCGCATGGGAGATTTTACGTTTTTATGCCCATTCCGCAGAAGAAGTGACAAGTGAGGCTTTTCGGTCTGATTTATTAAAAAAAATGTTTAAGGTATACTCGAAAACCTCATTGCTCACATACGAGGAAATTACTAACAGCCTCAAATTGTACCGCGTACAGCTTGCGCAAAGTGATTATGGATATAAAGAACTTCTTCAAAATGATGACGACAGATATATCCAACACGCTTACACAAGAATGCGGATACTTGAATATATTGACCGAAACATGGAAAAGCTATCAGTCGAACTGTCTAATTTTGATGGAGGAGGGGTTTAGATGAAATTTCTAATAAGTGTTGTAACTGAAGCTGAAGCAATTTTGGCTTTAAAAAAACCAATAGATATTTTGGATGTAAAAAATCCAAAAGAAGGTTCTTTGGGTGCAAATTTTCCGCGCGTTACAAAGCGAATTGTCACTTTGTGTAAAGAAACCAATCCACAAGTTGTAATTAGTGCTACACTTGGCAATTGGCATTATGCTCCCGGTTCGGCGACGCTTGCAGCATATGGGTTGGCTTATTGCGGTGTCGACTGTATTAAAGTAGGGCTTCATCAAATATCAACGACCGAGCAGGCTTTTCAAATGATGTCAGAAATTGTGGAAGCAATCAAATCCGTAGACGAAAAAATACTTGTGGTTGCATCTGGATACGCTGAATGTAAAAAAATATCAAGCATTAATTATGATGAACTTATCCATGCTTCAATGGATTCAAAAGTGGATATTGTCATGTTGGACACAGCAATAAAAAATGGTAAAACACTACTTGATAGCTTATCTGTAGATGAGCTAAATGATTTTGTCAAAAAAGCACACGGATTAGGAATGCGTGCTGCTTTGGCTGGTTCGCTTGATTATGAAAGCATCCACACTTTGTATAATTTGAAAAACAAACCAGACATTTTAGGAATCAGAGGATTAATATGTTCATCAAGTGATAGAAATCAAGAATTGGACAGCGTAAAGCTAGATGAATTTTTAAATAAATCAGCGCAGTTGATATAATATTGCAGGCGGCAGTGTTAACAATAAAGCTTCTGCTATCTCACAGCCTAAAGAAGCAAACGCTAACAACTTAGTTCATGGTTAACCCTGCCGCGCTTACGATTGGCTTCCGTATATTTTGGCATATCTTTTCTTGCTGGTATTGATTCATTGTTATTGTTTTTGCATCTGGAAAGACGACACTTATGTGCATTTTTTAACCGCCTTTAACATACCAATTAAGTAACTACTGATTAAAAGCAAGATAAAAAAGCAAAACATCCAAATGTTGGGGAAATCATGATGAAAAACGAATAAAACAGGTTGAAACAGAGCCTTAATCCCTTTATATCCATGCATTTCCTAAAAAAAGGACGCAATACAACACGGAATTATCACGCAAGTTGCCTCGCACTTGATCTCGCATACATTACAAGGTTAGCTGAAGCAAATAAAATCAACAACCGATGAAGGTTCTTCGCAAGACCTCGATATACCGTTTTCTTATAACCGAATTGTCTCTTTAATAACAGAAACGCATACTCCTGTTCTATTTATTTCAAAACTGTATACCACCCGCAAACGTCGGCACAACCAATTACTTGCCCAAGAATATTTGCAGAACACAGAAATCATTGAGCGTAAATTCATCTTGAAGCCGCTCTATAATCCTATCGAAAAATCCAGTGGAATTACAGAGGAACAGTTATCAAAAGTGACAGAGCTTAACCCCAAACTTCTTACGATTTATGGTCTTGCGAGTGATTTCAGAGCATTGGTCGCCACAAAGAATGTTGATGAATTTGAACCATGGATGATCACAGCGCAAGCAATCGAGTCACCAGACATCAAGAGCTATGTGAGTGGCCTCACTCGTGACATAGTCGCAGTAAAAAACGCAATCATGTTCAACTACAATAACGGCTCCGCCGAGGGCAACATAAACAAGATAAAGCGTATCAAGCATACTATGTACGGCAGAGCTAGTTTTTCAATCCTCCGTACTAAAGTTTTAATGTTTGAAATGTGGAAGATTATCAACTAATTTGGGAAAGAACCCGTATTTTTAATCGGCTACAAAATATACGTAGCCCTTGACATATACGTAATATACGTATATGCTCTGCAATGAAAGAGGTGAGGAAATTGACAGGCGTAGAAATGATAAAAAAACTAAAAAACCACGGAATTAAACACATTAAGGTCAAAGGCAGTCATTATCATTATTTTGAAAAGGGAAAGGTTTTTCAAGTTCCTCACCATCATAAAGAACTTGGCAAAGGCTTAGAGAATGCGATATTAAAAGATGCTGGCTTGAAAGGGTGATTGAGGATGAAATCAAAGAAATATGTTTATCCAGCACAATTCATTAATGAGGATAATGGTACAATATCGGTCTATTTTCCAGACTTGGATGGTTGCCATACTTATGATGACACTATAGAGGGTGCTTCTTTAATGGCGAAAGACGCGCTTGAGGGTTATATAGAGGTTATTCTTGAAATGGGAAAAGAGCTACCCAAACCATCCAATATCAAAGAAATTGCGGTTGACAATGGCTTTGTTATGATGGTAGTCGCAGATGTTTTAAATATGCCAGAAGAAAATAAACCGGTAAAGAAAACACTAAGTATCCCCAAGTGGTTAGATAGAGAAGCTACAAACGCACACTTGAATTTTTCCGGGGTTTTAAGAGATGCGCTAATTGAGCAATTAAAAATGGGGTGACTTATGCTTTTGGATTTATTAAAGAAAAGATATAGTTGCAGAAATTTCTCGGATAAGAAAATTTCCAATGACACTATCCAGTATATGTTGGAATGTGGACGGCTTTCAGCCTCAGGTGGCAATGACCAACCTTGGAAATTTGGCATTGTAACGGACACGGATATAATAATTGAAATATCCAAAGCCGCCAGCGTGAACTACTGCCAGAAATGGATTTCAAAGGCGCCACTTATTATTGTTTTATGTACGGAACTAAAGGCTTGCAAGGATGAGAGTTGCTTGAATAGATATCCGAGCATGAAAGAGAAAATACGAAATATAGACAACGAAATATATTCCGCTATCAACATGGAAGAGCATCAAACGAAGATTCCTGGCGAACACATGGTTTTAGCGGCACTTGAACATGGAATATATTCAACATGGATTTCTCATCTGGACTGTGAACGGGTGGGAGATATTATTGGGATTGAAGGGTATCTTGTAACCAATGTGATTGCATTTGGATATCCTGAACAGCATAAGGAGGCAATCCCTAAGAAAGAAATGAATGATATTGCTTTTATCAACCTTTTCAAATGAAATCGCTATAAGAGTGCAAAAAAACCGACGTGAGTATTGTCGGTCGAGTTCCAGGCATGTATCATTTCCGTACAAGATATTTTTAAGCGCATCAAATCAATGCTGCTATAGTCACAAGGGGAATCTCGTAATTAAGCTCCGCCTTTAACGCCAGTTCGCCTTCAGGCAAACGCAGGGTCTCACGCCCCAATGTATTTGACAATATATTGGGGCAATATATTCGTTATCTATCACTACGCATTACTACGCGCCAACGCCCTATAAGACCCCTGGGTCTGCAAGCCAAGCCGCACCACATTGGCAATCTCTAAATCCACCATACTGTGTATGACCGTACCCAAACCAATAAACCCTAAAGTCCATACAAATCCCATGCCTGGCGGAAAACCGGTACCGAAATAAAAAAGGACAACCGCAGCCAATTCTCCCACGCCATGGATTATGGCAATTACAAATGAAAATACACGCAGCTGCACCCACGAAATATTAAATTTATCAATCCGTGACAGATAAATCGCACCCGGCAACGCCCATATGATATGACTGGCGGCCCTAAACACTATAACCAAAGGAAACCCTCCAAAAAAGAAGCCGATAGTCGTACCTAATGTAACGCCGACGGCAACTTTTGGAGAAATAAACATGGCTATAAAAATAGCCACATGGCTTGCTAAAGTGTACGAAGCGGGCCCTATTACCACTCTTGGGGCGAACATTGGGATGAGTATACCAACGGCTATCAAAACAGCTGTTGAAGTGAGTTGAAAAACATTTGACTTACGTGCGGTTATTTGCAAAATAATCCCTCCAAAAAATATTTGATATGTGTCTTGACACTTGTCAAGTATATCTTATGGGATTATTAATGTCAATACTTCAGCCCGTACTGATTAATCAGTTAATCAGCATTGACTTAATCTCTATATAAATAGCCTACCTTATCCAAGGCTTGACATACCTGTTCAAAATGAGGCTTATCACGACAAGTAATTGTATGCAGATGTACTCCCATTGTCAGTTCAGACAGCAGTTTAATCTCGGAAGATTTAACCCTCCGCATAAAGGAATCAACATCCTCCCGGTTTCTAAGGTTAAGCTGCCCTGTCATTTCTCCGTACAATTCGTGTTCGATAATTACATCGATCACAACAGCACCCAGGTCAACGATAGTGTACAACTCGTCTTTTGTATTTTCCGGGTTGTGGGCGCAAACAATTTTTCCAATATACTGATTTGTGCCTCTAAACTCGGGGATCATGTAACCTCTTGCCGTCGCAATAATATCATGCCCTTGCGCACGCAAAAGTGCTATATCTCCCACAATAACTTGACGACTTACATTGAGCTGTTTAGCCAGTGAGGATGCACTCACCGGTCCGTTACTCTGGTTAACGATCTCAACTATCGCGTTTCTTCGTGAAGCCGCGTCCATGACAACCTCCTTTATTAATTTCCTGTAAGCACACCTTCTAAATTGATTGCTCCTTTATCTTGTCTAATTATGCATGTATTTTCAAATAATTTCAATCTGACAGGTTAAAAATGCAGCAAAATAATGTCAACAGATATGATATAATGCGGTTGCAATCAATTACATTGTCATTAATCAATACATTTTAGGCGAGGAGCATCCCACAATGGAAACCACAAAGGTCACTGACCGCCATATCATTTTTACTACTCCGGAAAATGCAGATTATGATGTAAACTTAGGTCTGATATTAGGCAAAAAGCATAACTTCATCATTGATACAGGCATGGGAGCCAGCAATATCTATGTCATATTGGAATACTTAAAGCACATTGGGGCGGCTTCAAAGCCTATCATCGCCGTTAACACCCATGCCCATACGGATCATATTCTAGGCAATTGGGTTTTAGAAGACAGCCTCATAGTCTCTCATGTACTGTGCCGTGAACTCATAAAGCAAAATTGGGATGGGTCACTAAAAAAAGATATAGAGGAAAATCGTGAGTATTTTGATGATGAAATCCGTATGTGCTTGCCCAATATGGTATTTGAAGGAAGTGTACATTTTCCGGAAGACGGCATTAGCCTTTTCCATTCGCCAGGACACACGGAGGATGGTATAAGTGTATATGATTCGGTGGATAAGGTTTTGTATATTGGAGATAATTTTGGTATCTTTGACGGAGTGGCTCAACTGTGGGTAAAGGATCTTCAGGTTGTACAGCCACTGATAGAGATTTATGAGCAGTATGATTTTAATATTTGTATACCCAGCCATAGTAAACCGTATACGGGAAATACTATAGCGCTTTTGAAAATGGCGTTAGCCGAGGCTGAAAAAGATCAAAAAAACTGATAATGATACGGAGGGATAGTCATGCAAGAATGTCTGGTATTTGGCAAAACATTGCCGGAAGCCTATCACAAAGCACTTTTAGAGCTTGCCGACAAAGGCGCGGTTATAACCTGCAACGATTATAATCAAAAGCAAAAAGAGGTCTCCATGACCTATGTTGTGGAAGATCCTATGAGCGAGCCGCTGATCAGTAAATTATGCATTGGCGGATTTTATGAGCTTCAGCAATATGTTATGGAAGTTTTGGATGGGATACTTGATTTTAAACTGACCGGCGGCGATGCCTGGGAATATACGTATCACGACCGCATTGTAAATTATCCTTTGGGTGATAAGCGGTTTAATCAGATCGAATTTGTAATCAACGAGCTTAAGCGCACTCCGGACAGCCGCAGGGCAGTGATCGATATAAGAGATAACATCGTCGACCCATTTATCCCCCACCCTGCCTGTTTGCAGCAAATACAATATTTTATCCGTGATCAAAAACTCCATGCAAAAGTGCTGATGCGTTCCAACGATGCACCGGAAGCTACATTTATGAATGCTTTTGCTTTTATCATGTTGCAAAAAAGTGTTGCAGAGGCTATCGGGGTTCCGGTGGGCACTTATGCCCACAGAGCCACCAGCTTTCATTGTTACGAAAAAGATTTTGATTTACTCGACAGCTATGTAAAATCCATAAATACAAAATCTTTGGAAGAGCTGACCTACAGCTACTCCGAATTTTACGAAGAGCTTATGCTTGACAGTATACCGGGGATTTTGGAAGCCGTTGAAAGGTTAAAGGGAAATTAGAACAGAAAGATGGGATTAAAGCTGAGAAAGATGAGGACAGCGGTTTGAGAAGAGTAAATAAGGCTTAAGAAAGCATCAAGAAAGGGCTGGCAGATGATCATTAAAACATTCGACAACAACCCTATGGGACAAAACATATACCTGTACTACGATGAACAATCCGGTGAAGGTGTACTGATCGACTCCGGTTGCAGTGAAGCAGATAAAAATGCAATAGCTGCCATAATATCCGAAAATAATATTAAGATTAAAGGAATACTGCTGACCCATGGCCACTATGATCATATCATTTCAATTGATGAAATGAAGATGCTGACCGCTGCCGTGGTTTGCAGTCATGAGATAGAAAAAGAGGTGCTGGAGAATCCAAATCTGAATCTCTCTATCAATATAGGCATGAATCTATCGGTTACACCGGAAAAAACCTTCGCTAACGGAGATGTTTTTCAGATCGGGGAATGCGCATTAAAAGTATTACATACGCCGGGGCACACACCCGGTGGTGTATGCTATTATGATGAAAAAAACAGCACTCTATTTTCGGGAGATACTCTTTTTGAAGCATCCATCGGCCGTTCAGACTTTCCTTTGGGAAATCATCAAGTGCTCATTAAAAGCATAGTGGACAAGCTGATGATTTTGCCTGACGATACAAAAGTATATCCCGGCCATGGCCCACGTACGACGATCGGCTATGAAAAACGAAACAATCCATTTTTGAGATAGAGGGTCTTTTTCATTGTCGACCTATGCTTTCTTATGTAAACAGCTTTCACATGGGTCTTTTTCATGTACAGTGCCGCATTTGCAGTGAACATACTTCACGAGTCTGTGTCCCAGCCATGTAAGCAGGGCAACCGGCAGCAATATCATGGTGAGTATCAATATATCGCCCAAAACATGATCCAATAGTCCATGTAAGTACCCATAGTGATGCCCGTGGGAATGATGAGAATGGGAATGACCGCCGCCAAAGAGATGGTCTGCAAAGGGAAACACCACATACATGGGGAGCAAGGCAGCGATGATATGTGTAATTAGGCACATGACATACCCCAAGCCCATCCCTTGAAGCAGCCTCTTGTTTTTTAATGGCTTTTTGTTTTTCATAAAAATCATCCGTCTCCTTTACAACTTGTGCTGTTCTTCCATTTTTATGCGCCTGCTCGATGTATTATAACCTCGTGAAAAAACCAATATGAGGAGGCTTATCTATGCAAATTCTCGTAGATGCCGATGCGTGTCCGGTTAAAGAAATTATTGTCCGGCTGGCAAAGCAAAGAAAAATACCTGTGATCATGCTGATAGATACATCTCATCAAATAAACGATGGATACAGCCGGGTGATTACAGTGGATAAAGCTGCCGACAGTGTGGATTTTGCCCTGATGGGGCTGCTTTCTGCCGGTGATGTGGTTGTTACTCAAGATTATGGCTTAGCGGCAATGGCATTGGGTAAAAAGGCAAGGGTTATTAATCAAAATGGGTTAATCTATACCAACGATAATATTGATAGATTGCTGATGGAAAGGCATGTAAGCGGAAAAATCCGCCGTAGCGGCGGACGAACAAAGGGGCCTGCGAAGCGGACAAAAGCGGATAATGATAAATTTGAAATGTTATTTGAAGGGCTTTTGGAGAACTAGACCTTTGAGAGCTAGCTTTTGAGCACTAGACTTTTAGAGCGCTAGACTTTTAGAACGCTAGGCGTTTATGCGTGGAGGTTATCGCTTATGTTTGAAGGCGCAATAATCAAAGAAACATTGACCGATGAACTGATATTAGATCATTTAGAAATTGACAAAGTGGAGATTTGGAAAACTTCCGACGCCATCAAATACTGGACAATGATTTGGTTTAAATCCTCTATTTCTAATTTTCCCCAAAAATTGTCCAAAGCAATGATTGGCGGGGGATGGTATGCGGATATGAAGGAAGGAAACAACAAATATATTGTGTTTAAAGATGCCGTTTTAAAATACGAAATTGGCAATGCATCCGAAAAAGAAGCGGTTTTAAATGAGTGCCGAAAAAGAGGTATCCCTGAAAGACAGCTGGCTTGGAGTGAGTGATACGCCTGCTCCGTCTCCATTTTCCTAAAGCCAAGCGCTTTTATCAATATCGACAAAAGCGATCAATTCCGGCATAGAGCGAAGCAAAAAGGTTTATCAATATCGACAAAAGCACTCAAAGGCCGCAATCTAGCAAAGTAATCGGGTTTCCCCAAACCGTCAAAAGCGGTCACGGATAGGGTTCCAATTTTACAGGCACACAGCTCCCCACAGCTATACTATCCGGAGCTATGATACAATCAAACGCATTAACCTCAACACCTGACCCACGGGCCGCCACCAAAGCCATCCCAAACTCGGGATGAATCTCATAAGCAGGCATAAACCAGCGAATATCTTTCATCTGAACAATAAAAACCACATGGGCTTCATAACCCTCTTGAATACTATACGCCAATTCATTTAAATGCTTTATACCCCGTTCTGTCGGGGCATCGGGAAAACTTGCAACACCGTCATTTTCCAATGTCACACCTTTTACCTCAATAAAAATTTTACGATCAGCTGTCTCTACATAAAAATCAAAACGAGAGCCTCCATACCTTGCTTCCGGTTTTATAAACACAATATCGTCAATATACCGACCCGATTGCAAATACTCCAAAAATGCTCGGTTAGGAGCCTGACTATCCATGTTAATCAGACGCTCCCCTTTCCAAACGGTGATTAAATCATATTTTGTGGCGCGCTCCGGTTTATCGGATTGATTTAAATATACCTTTGCGCCCGGTACGAGCAACTCCTTGCATCTACCGGTATTTTTGATATGGCAGCGCTCCACAAGGCCATCTATCTCAACCTCGGCAACAAAACGATTGATACGAGAGCAAAATACGCCTTCGCAGATATTTTTATAAGTCAAAATGCAGCTTCCTCTGGATTAGTTATTTAAAAATATATTGTATCCGATTTAAAACCATTTCGCCATACATTGTGTCATGGTATCAACCAAAAAGGAATTTTAGGTTCCCACCAGCCGAAGGCTGCAGCCACAAAAGACACCATGCAAATAATTGTGGCCACAGCCATAAGACCTGCCCATGCAAGATGATATATTCTTTTTGAAATGTCTATTCTCCTTTTAACAACTTCATAACAAGTTTATGATATGCTCTACCTCGAGGTGAAAACTATGGTACGGATATTAAAGGAGACAATCACATGCTCGCAAAAAGAAGCAAAATACACATTCATAAGCACAAAAGGGTAATATGTATAAGCGATATACATGGAGAACTCGATTTACTTAAAAAGCTTCTCGCAAAAACAGATTTTTGCGACGATGATTTATTGATCATATTGGGGGATATGTATTCAAAAGGCAGTCAGTCTCACGACACCCTCAAATATTGTATGCAATTAAGCCAAATGCCAAATGTACATATCCTGAGGGGTAATTCTGATCGAGGAAATGAGGAATTTTTAAGTGAACCTGAAATAAAATGGTTAATGAATTTACCACATATTATCGAATCTGACGAATATATTTTTGTACATGGAGGATTAATTTCCGATGACTTAAAAGCCCAGGAAGCCGCAACTTGTATGAAGTACGACAACTTCATGGAGCTTGCCCATCCCTTTGACAAATGGATTATAGTCGGACATCATCCGGTAGCCGCTTACTGTCACGAAATACCTTGCCATAATCCAATCATCAATACAGAGAAGCATATAATTTCAATTGATGGAGGAAATGCGGTAGCCCCTGATGGTCAGCTGAACGCTTTTATTATACAAAACGGGGATTTTTCTCATATGTCTATAGATAATTTTCCTGTTTTTACTGTAAAGAAAACGCAGCAAAAATCAGGTGGAAGCATAAACATTACTTGGCCTGACGGCATTGTGGAAGTGATAAAAGAAGAAGACGAGTTTTGCCTTATAAAGCATGTGAGAACGGGAAAAATCCTGACAGCACCTAAATCCCAAATCATAAAAGACCCTGCCAGACATACACGAGTATGGGATTTGGCAACGGATCATCATTTGCCGTGTAACCCAGGGGATACCGTAAGCCTGGTGAAAGCATTCGGCGACAGGATTTTTGCTAAAAGGGACGGGGTTTCCGGTTGGATTAAAATATAATCAGCACAAAAAAACCGCAGATTTTGCGGTTTTTTCGCACTAACACTAAACATCAATCAACCTTTATTTAAAAAAACTGCTCTCCAGTCCCATATTTCTCATAAATATAATCAATATCCTTATCCCCGCGGCCGGAGAGATTAACCAAGATAGTCCCCACATCCCCTGCCCTGGCCCGACGAATGGCATAAGCCAACGCATGAGAACTCTCAATTGCAGGAATAATCCCCTCATACCGGCAAAGCAAGAAAAATGCCTCCATTGCCTCTTCATCCGATACAACATCATACTGCACCCTGCCACACTCGTTTAAATAAGCATGCTCCGGACCCACCGAAGGATAGTCTAAACCGCTGGCAATAGAGTACACAGGCAATGGCTCACCTTTTTCATCCTGAAGCAGCATACTCTCAAACCCATGCAATACTCCCTTTTTCCCATAAGTCATAGAGGCCGCATGTTCACCTATCTCTTTGCCGCGGCCACCGGGTTCTACACCTACAATTTCGACAGGCTCAGGTAAAAATGCCGCAAACAATCCCATAGCATTGGAACCGCCCCCTACCGAAGCACAGATAGTATCCGGCAGCTCCCCTGTCATGGCAACAAACTGCTCTTTTGCCTCAATGCCAATAACAGCCTGAAAATCCCGTACCATCATCGGAAACGGATGAGGCCCTACTACGGAACCAATACAGTAAATCGCCGTTTTATATTCTTTCATATAGGCTTCAAAAGCGGCATCTACCGCCTCTTTCAAAGTCTTAAGACCATGAGTCGCCGGGATTACATTGGCCCCCAGCATTTTCATACGCACTACATTTGGAGCCTGCTTTGCAATGTCCACTTCTCCCATATAAATGTCACATTCGAGACCGAAATACGCGGCGGCTGTGGCCAAAGCAACACCATGTTGTCCCGCACCTGTTTCAGCAATAATTTTTTTCTTGCCCATAAATTTGGCAAGCAGCCCTTCGCCCATGCAATGATTGATTTTATGGGCACCGGTGTGGCCTAAATCTTCACGTTTTAAATAGATTTGACTCTTACCAAGATGCCGGGAAAGCCGCTCGCAGTTATAAACCGGTGTGGGTCGGCCCTGAAACTCTCTGCGGATCCGTCTCAACTCACTGATAAAATGTGCGCTGTGGCAGATTTTTTGATAGGAATCGGTAATCTCCTCAAAAACCGGAATAAGCTCAGGTGGTAAAAACGCACCACCGTACTGGCCAAAATAGCCATTTTTGTCCGGGAAATCCTTCATGTAACGGTCAAAATCGCGATAACTCTTCATTTTTGTAGCCTCCTCTAATAATATTATGTGCGGCATTTGAACAGAGGCTCTTGATATCCCACAAATACAAAAAGTCCCTGACAAAGCCAATCTGCTTTGCCAGGGACGAATATACAGTATCCGCGGTGCCACCCTGATTCGCGTCTTTACGCGCTCTTTGCGGCGTGCCATCACACGCCCGGCAACTAACGTATGCCCACACGTCATGAAATACTCAATGCAAACGCATCTTTGTTTCACACCCTCAACGGCCCATTAAACATATTGCATTCCATCCGGCTTTCAGCTGTACCGGACTCTCTGTGTGGCGCACATATGCTTACCTTCCGTCTCAACGGTTTAAAAGAGCGTAGCACGCGAAAACTACTTTGTCAAGTAAAAAATTTTATGAGATTACCTACACATAATCAAACTCATCAGGCGCATCAAACCATTTGCCTTTGCCCAGCATCAGTACAAAGCACATCACTGCCATAATCAAATATCCAATCATAAAAGGTGATGACAAAGAAAATGTCAACGCCGCGCTGTGGATAAAGCCAAACATCGAGATAACAGCCCCGATAACAAAGACCATACCGGCCTTAAATAATTGCCGCTCTATAATAAATACCGTAGCGGCACCCCACATCAGGCCCACTAAAATAGAACCGGATCTCACAGCAGGTACGCCGCTCCACATGACTCCGGCTTCGATTAAACCCTGAGTGATTTCCGGAGCATAACCCGGCAAACCATCGGCTTGTGTCGATGTCCATACGCCCATGTATCCCATAACGCCGGTAACCTGAGTATATAAGAAATCCGCTACCGAAGGAATCATGGCAATAACAAGCGCCGCAAAATGTTTCACCTTTACCTCTTTATACGCTTGAGACACAATAACTACGGCACACCACAGGAAAGTAACCCCGGCAATCGCCATCGGCACCATCGAATGCAGCAGCATAAAAAGCCCAAAAAAGCCTGCTGCACCAAGGGCTATAGAAGAAATCCAAGAATAAGCCACACCTGCGTTACCACTCTTTAGACCGGGATGCCCAATCCAGATGGTGTTAGGGATACATCCGCCAAACAACGCCGATATTATAGTACAAGTTCCGTCGGCAATCTGGGCTTCACGTACATTGTATTTGTCCCCTGCCGCTTCGGCAGACTCTACATTATTCATAGTACCTATAAAACTAAAAATCATTACCGGGATAACCACCGTAAGGTACGGCGCAATATGTTGCATACCATCAATGATTGCCGGGATAGTTACAAAAGGATTTGGAAATGTAGGGCCGATCCCGGAAAAGTCCGGTCTGACTTGCCCAAGTAACATAGCGTAAATGATACCGCCCACAATGGCTACCGCAAAGGGGGGTATTTTTTTAGGCAATAAGTATCCGCCAAAAAGACCCATCACTGATAAAAGCAAAATAGGCATACCCAGTACAGGATCGCCGTAAACATCAAATAATCCCTGAGTGGCCATCCAAATAAAACCGATACCGGCCACTGCACCAAGCATCGCCGCGCGAGGCAGATTATTTTTAAGCCATGGGCCTATAACGCTTCCCAATACTTCAACCAGACCGCCCACAAAACAGGCGGCTACCGCAGCCCGCCAAGCCAGTTCCGGATCTCCCAAAGCAAAATGCAAAGGAGTAATGACACCAAACAAAAATACAAACATCGCCGGGGTATGTACACCGGAGGGTAAGGCAGTGACATCGGTACGACCTTCTTTTTTAGCCAATTTGCAGGCCATGTAGGCATAGTAAAAGCCTCCAACCACCAAACCAACGGTCATACCCGGCACCACTCGAAAGAAAATAATTTCGGTGGGCCAGCCCAAAGCCGTAAGGGTGGTAATGACGATTATGTAGTTAACAATATTATTAACTACCGCGTAGGCAATGCCGCCTACATCACCGCTTTTAAAGGTAAAAAACATACTCTTCATACTGTCGCTCCTCTGCTTATATTATAGGAGATCTATAGTTTGATCCCCATATCGCCTAGTTCGCTCTTTACTTGCTCGTACATTTCTAACCAGTCACTTGTCGGTTTTACTTTCACTGCATCATAGGCCTCATCAAAAGGAACCCCCGGATTACCGGTTTCAAATACATGCTCGTATTTGTTTAACAAAGCCAAAATAATTTTATTGGCATCTTTGCGGCTTATGGCGGCTTTGCTGGCATAGCGGCCAACTTCCCCCATCAGTCTCGCTTCTAAGCCGGTACCGTGAGGAAGCAGACCATCGCAGCTGCCAACTCCTTCCAAATGCCCTCCCGAAACCGTAATGGCCAAAGAATTTGCCGCTACTTCATATAAAAGCTCCCGGGTTAGGGCACCGCTTTTTGGATAGATATCACAGACAATAATATTGGGCGCACATAAATGAAACGCCTGACATACCACACTCTGCAGCCACATACATTCCCGGGTGCTGGTAGCGATGTGACGCAAATGGATCGGGTGGCACAAATGATAATCCGCCCGACAGATGATATTTGCCGCCAGCATCGATGCAATCATTACCACGGCGCTTCCGGGGGTGCCGCCTGCCAGACCCTCTATCATCACACAGGCAAGGGAAGCATTTAAGACCCCTATATGAATAGAGCCTGCCGCCCGAACCATATTATCGGTGTTGGTGATCAACTCATTGTTTAATGCCACTAAATGCGCGTCACCGGGCTTAATAAAACCATTGGCAAATGCCGCAAGATCGCCTTTTTCGGAAACGGCGCTTTCGGCGGCAAGCCGACCCATACCACCTCGCCCGGCATCGAGAGCGGCTTGATTTAAATACATCAGCTCTCGACGTACTGCCAATACTTCCGAAGGCTCGCCCAGCCGCACTTCATAGCCGTCTACATCTATAAGGGAGCCGCAGGTCAGCATATCTATTTCCGGTTCTTGTGCCCAGCTTTGCACGGTAGGTTTAAACAGCCGCTCCGGCGTGGGACATCCCGGATTACCCCCAAATACTATGGGTTTACGGGTATCTTCCGGTACCCTGGCGTATAGGGTGCGGGCATCTACACCACGACCCATGACAAGACTTTTAGGTTGATTGGCGGCTGCCCGGTCAATTTCGGCTTCGGTAAAACGGATGACCCGCCCTGTTGACATATTATAAACGCCTGACTGAGTCAATAATTCGCGGCCTGCGGCGTAAAGCTTGCGACAAAGCTCATCGTCATTTGGGCAAAGATCCTGCTTGTCCCATGTTAAATCATACTTTTCCACAATATCCGCCACAGCCATGGCTATCCGGTCAATATCCCAAGATTCTTTGTCTAAAAGCTCACCGTTATGCGCTCTTTCTTCCAGCTCTAAAAAATGCATTGTTAACCCTCCTATGTGAATTTATAGTGATATGCAAGTATTTTTTAGGATTTCAAATCGAAAATTAACAAGCCTTATTATCTCAGTTGCTTACAAAAAAAGCAATAACACAGAAAGTCATGTCGATAAATACGACAAAAATTCTACTGTTACTGCTTTTTAAGAAAATGACTTATATTAAAAGGAAAATTGCTTACATCTCTCTAATACACTTGCGGTGGTGGTATCCATAAATCGCAAACTTTACTGCAAGCGCAAACACGTCCATGCCCCTTGAAAAAGACCATCCAAGCAGCTTCCAATATTCCAGCCGTCCTTTAGATACAATACCCAAATGAAAGCAAGCCCTAAAAAATGCGCCAAATGACTGAAAACCAAATCCCTCTTTATTTTGCTTTTTAGGGCGATAGCTTACAAGAAATGTCTTGATGCGCTCATAGTAATTTTTAGGCGCATAAATCGCACTTAAAACATTTTTATAGCCCTTGATCAAATCGTTCTTATCCATCTTTGAAACAAAATTGATACCGGTCTCATTAGAACCGGTAAAGTCGTCCAACAAACGTCCTTCCTGCTTCAAACGCTCAAAGAGCTTAGTCCCTTTAGGCGCATTAAGCATCCCCACCATAGCCGTAACAATGCCACTGCTTTGGATAAAATCAGTCATGCTGGAAAAGACAGAGGGTTTATCACTGTCAAAACCCAGTATAAATCCACCCTGTACTTGCATACCATGGCCTTGGATACGCTTTACATCTTCCACTAAATCCCGTTTCCTGTTTTGAGTTTTATTACATTCGGCCAAACTATCTTCGTCTATGGTTTCAATGCCTACAAACACACTGTTAAAACCCGCATCAGACATAAGCGCCATCAAGTCTTCATCATCAGCGATATTGATAGATGCCTCTGTAAAAAAGCTAAAAGGATATTTTTTCTCACGAAGCCAATGGGTAATTGCCGGCAATATCTCCTGTTTTAATTTCCTTTTGTTGCCGATAAAATTATCATCTACAAAAAAGATACTTCCCCGCCAGCCTAAATTATAAATGGCTTCCAGTTCGCCAATAATCTGATGGGCAGTTTTAGTCCGAGGAGAATGTCCGAATAAGGAAACTACATTGCAAAAATCGCAGTGAAATGGGCAGCCTCTGGAATACTGCATACACATCATGGCGTATTTGCTCAAATTAAGAAGCTCCCATTTTGGGGCAGGCGTTTCTGTTAATTCCGGAAAACCAACAAAATCATATTTGTGCTTGGCACAGTTATTTTCTAAATCCCGCAAAAATTCCGGTATGCAAATTTCTCCTTCGTACAGTAAGAGGTGATCTACATCGTCAAAGCTTTCGGCATCGGTAGTAAACAGGGGGCCTCCACCTACGGTTTTAATATTCAGGGCTTTGCAGCGGTCTACGACCTTTCGTGTGGATTCCTTTTGAATGTTCATGGCACTGATAAACACATAATCGGCCCATTTTAGGTCTTTATCTTTGAGTGCTTCGACGTTCATATCTACAAGTTTTAGATTCCATGCTTTTGGCAACATGGCCGCAACGGTTAAAATACCTAAAGGCGGTAAATTGGATTTTTTATTGATAAATTTCAGCGCATGTTTAAAGCTCCAAAAGGTGACCGGGTGTTCTGGATATACGAGTAATACATTCATTATTTTGCTCCTTTCGCAAATGCTGGGTATGCGTGTTAGTTGATTTTTTAAATGCAGACTGATGTTGTGCGCTGATAGCAGCAGTTGCTGCCACAAAATGATCTCTATAAATTATTGTCGTATTTCTCTTCATATATGTAGACAACAAATTTATTATTTGGTTGCAGGGTCTAAAAAAATTTGTATGATGTGTTTTTATCATATGCTGTAGCGGGAAATTAATTTGCTTTATGTGCCGATCAAAGCCCAATTGTGACGGCTGCCGACACAATTTAAAAACCGCCGTTTCATCATTGATTCGGCGGTTTTTGTCGGTCATTTTATCGGTCACTGCGAGGGATGTTATTCAAATCAAAGCATTGTTATCGGAATAGATTTATCATTTCCTGCAACAGTAACAAGGTTATCATACAAGCAAATAACGCCGCCTTGCCCCCGCTTTATCACGGGTATCTTGTCGATGATCCCAAACTTCTCAACATCTGACTTCAATGGGTCTGCGTGTTTCTTAATCTCAATCGGATATAGAGTGCCACCTTCTTCAATGAGAAGGTCAATCTCATTTCCGTCGCGGTCACGATAGAAGTAGAGTGGTATGTCCAATATCCCTTTGTTGGCATAGCTCTTTATGATTTCGCTGATTACAAATGTTTCAAAGAACGCCCCTGCCATTGCTCCATTCTTTAACACATCTACAGTGTTCCAACGAGTAAGATAGGCTGCCAAGCCTGTATCTAAGAAGTAGAGTTTTGGTGTCTTAACTGTGCGTTTCGTAATGTTGTTGTGGTATGGCTGTAGCAAATAAACTAAGTTAGACGTTACCAAAATTGAAAGCCATCGTTGTGCCGTGGGCTGACTAACTCCAACATCACGAGCAAGTGAAGCCACGTTTAACAGCTGACCTGTAAGGCTTGCAACTACGGTCATAAACTGCAAAAACTTCACTTCATTGCCGACTTGCGCTAAGTCCCTCACATCTCGCTCAATATAGGTTGAAACGTAAGCTGCATAAAACACCCGCCAATCAAAATCCGAATTGGCACAAAGTTCAGGGAAACTGCCTCTGTGAACCATTTCCCAAACATCAGCGTATTCAATGTTTGCCTGTTCTTTTGCCCTATTTGAGAAATACTCATCCGTTGGCAAAAACGGCTCTCTAAAGGCAACATTGCACCGCTCCCGCAAGGATAGTCCTAACAGATTGAGAATACCAAGCCGTCCGGCCAAAGATTCGCTAACATTTTTCATCATGGTAAATTGCTGAGAGCCGGATAGAAAGAACTGCCCTTTTTTCTTATCTCTGTCCAAAATGATTTTGATTTGCGGAAATAGGTTCGGTGCATACTGCACCTCGTCCACAAATACTGGCGGTGGGTTATCTTTGAAAAAGGTATTGCTCTGCTCAAATGCGCTTGCAAGCTGAATCTTATCGTCCAACGTAACGTATCCGGTATCGCCTGCAACTTCTTGAAGAAGTGTGGTCTTGCCGACTTGTCTAGCTCCTGTGACTAAGACAGCCCCAAACATCTTTGATAACTTCGCAATCGCTTCATCTGCGTGGCGTTTATAATACACGCTTTGCACCTCCTTTTTCGGCAGATTTAACATTACATGTTATCATAGCCGAAATATTGAGGAAAAGTCAAGCAGAGTGGCTAATACATAGATATATTCATTTTAATAATCCTCTCCCAATTCTTGTACCATTTTTCCGTACAATAGCGGGTAATTCATTGCCCCATGCAGTACACGATAAATAAACACATTATGGGCAACCATGCGATAAAACGCGACATATGGTTTTATCCCCAACATTCTATACCCCGCCTCCGCCATTTTTCTGTCGGGTACAAGCCGCCCACGTTTGGGGAATGCCGATAAATCGTTAGCCTTTTCGATAATTTTGTCGTGCATACAGAGTGCGGCTTGGCGGCTGTCTTGTGCGATATACAAAACTATTTCTTCTAAATCATCGAGCGCCTCTTGTAGAAACTGCACATCATAGGCTTCCATCAATCAACCCCCGTAGTCTTTCGCTAACCTCTGCTATGGTGTAGGTTTTTGCGCCCGATAGTCTGTTGGCTTCGGCAGAAAGCAATTTTTCCCGCAAGTCAAGCATTTCTTCACGGTATTGGTAGGCTTCAATACTCATCAGAACTAAGTCTCCCTCGCCGTTTTTGGTGAGAAATACAGGCTCGCGTTTTTCCTTGCACAGTTCTGAAATGCTGTTGTATTCGTTACGAAGCGCGGTAGACGGCTTTATTAACACATTAATCACCTCTCGAAAATAATAATATGCATATTCTATCACAATAATTCGCACAAATCAAAAATTAGAGAACGAAAATCAAAAACTGTAATCGTGCTTCACTAACAACTAACAATCCAAGTGCTTGCGACTTGATCGAATTGCACCCTATGTCTTGTTTGACGGCGCAAGTTTGCAGCCACCGTTAAGCCCCGTTTCGCGGTCTGCTCTTTACAAGGACACGAAAAAATTAACATTGTCATCATTAAATTTTTCCATTAGAATATGTGTAAATTTTTTTCGGGAGGTTCACCATGTACAGAATGAAATCCATGTATAAGCCTTACATCAACCAGTAAACCATAAAGAGTTTGCCGTAAAAAAATGAGGGTGCCTGCCCTCTGTTTTGTGCGCTCTTTATGGTTTATTTATTTTCCATAAGGAGCGTTTTTTGACGCTCCAATTTACCGCGCTTGCGGATAACTTTGGAGGTTTTTATGTTAAAGGGCTTGTTATTTTTCATCAAATTTAGTTGGCAGCACGAAAAAAGATATTTGGTTTACCGTGTGCTTAACCAGTTCGTCACATCCATGATACCAATTATGGCCGTGGTCATGCCCCGCTTCATTATCAATGAGTTGATGAGCGGTCAACGATTGTCATACCTTACGCTATATGTTGGAATATTGGTCGGGTACACTTTTGTCGCTTCTTCCATATCAAGTTGGCTTGGTTGGACGGGCTTCACGCATCGGATAAAACTTTCACATGATTTTAATGATTTCACTCACGAAAAATCCATCCGCGCAGACTTCGCCGATATTGAAAGCAGTCAGTATTTGGAGATGAAGGAAAAGGCCGAAAAGTTCCTTTTCGGGAACTGGATGGGCTTCAGTTATGTACTGGATATGGCCGTAGACATTATCGGCAAAGCCTTCACACTTGTCGGCGTAATTGTGGTGGTTGCAACGCTTAACCCTGGAATGGTAATTATATTCGTTGCTCTGGTGCTTTTATCCAGCTATGTTGAAGCGCGTGTGCAAAGAAAGCAAGCCGACATGAATCTTGAGATGACGCTATCCAACCGTCGGGTTATGTACTACGGGCAGATTATTGAAGATTTTAACTACGGCAAGGAACTCCGCTTAAATAATTCCGGCAACTGGTTATTAAACAGAGAGCGGGAGCATTGGCAACAGGGATATGAGCTATACAAAAAAAGCAATGCACTCGGAATAAAATCCGGTGTATTTAACTCATTTACCGGATTTATTCAACAAGGGATTTCTTATACTTACCTTGTCGCTCAATTTATTGGCGGGCATGTCACCCTTGGCGACTTTACAATGTTCGTTGGGGGCGTTACTGCTTTTTCAGGGGCTATGCGTGGGTTGATGCAAAACATTGTTGAAGTCTACGAATACCGAAAATATTACGTTGCCATTGAGGAATATTTGAATATCCCCGCTCGTATGAGGGATAACAAGCGGCTACCTGTGCCGCAGGGCAGGCACGAGATTGAATTTCGCAACGTGTTCTTCGCCTATCCCGGACAAAAAGATTATGCCTTACGCAACATTAATATCACATTAAAGCCGGGCCAAAAATTATCCATTGTCGGCGAAAACGGTGCGGGTAAATCTACCTTTATAAAATTGCTCTGCCGTATTTATGACCCCACCGATGGGGCAATTTATTTGGACGGCGTGGACATCCGTGATATTGATTATGATTCTTACATGGCGTTATTCGGTGTGGTTTTTCAGGATTATAAACTGTATGCCTGACCTTAAAAGACAACGTGGCTCTGTCCCGAAGCGATTGTGTTGAGGATGGGGCAGTAGAAGCCGTTTTGCGTAAAGCGGGTTTCGGCGATAAACTGGCCGAGCTTCCTAAAGGTGTACACACGCTTGTATACCGAAATTTTGACGGGGAAGGCTTTGAGCCTTCCGGCGGTGAGGGACAAAAAATCGCTTTGGCCCGGGCGTTATTTAAGGATGCGCCCATCGCCATCTTAGATGAACCAACCGCCGCTCTTGACCCTCGTGCAGAATATGAAATGTACCGGCAGTTTGATGATTTGGTTGCCGGAAAAACCGCTGTTTATATTTCTCATCGTCTGTCCAGCGCACGATTTTGTGACCACGTCGTTGTTTTCCATGGCGGCGAAGTCATTGAGTATGGCAGCCATGACGACTTAATAAAGACAAACGGCGTATATGCCGAGCTATTCCAGATGCAAGCGCAATTCTATACAGCTATATAATTTTTTCAGTTTCACCATAAAAACCGGACTTCAAGTCTGCTGTGTTGGCTGCATTGGGCAGCACCGATTATATCAGTTCTTCAAACATCCAAGCGGTACAATCCATATGCCGTTTTTCATTTGAAAAGCATATTCCGTGCCGGTCAGCACCATCAGAAAAGATGGTTCATTCAGCCGAGCTTGTTTTCCCGCACCACTTTGGCCCTTCAATAAGAACGGCTCCTTTGGCGCGTAAAAACAACTTCAATTTTTCATCCGAAATCCGGGTTAAGTAGTTTGGATTCATAAAAATATCCTCCCGCGCAGAAACAGTCCTAACAAGGATCATAATGACATAATAACAAACGGTTTATGATTTGGAGCATTGTCGCTTTATGTTTTGGACTCATTTCGCTTTATATTATGGCCTTGTGTTCACAAGATTGTCTGCGGCACAGAAAAAAATATTTTATATAAAAAATGGCGGAGAAAGGATGTCTTGTTATCTCGAAAGAAAACCCTGTTTCGGTTTTATGAAAATTAAATCCTCGGTCCCGTAATCTAGCATTTGTGATGAGCCCGCTTAGCAGATGTGGTGTGGCGGCTCTCCCTACATATGTCGTTGATTAAATGCAAAAAGCCGCATATAGCGGAACAGCCTTTTTCCCATCCACAAAGCCGAAATTTTTAGTTGATAGCTTGATTGCGTACTCAGGCTTATATTTGTTCATATATACGGTAAGGCTCTTAGCTTTTGTATTTTCCGCACTCTTAACCTCAATGGGAATTACATGCCCTTGCCGTTGAATCACGAAATCAATTTCTGCACCGCGCTCGCTCAGCCAATAATAATTTTTGTATTCATTGGTCGTAAGCTGGCAGCATACATAATTTTCCACCATGCCGCCCTTGAAGTCATTTAGATCACCCGATCCAAGTAAAATGTCTTCGGGGATAATATCTTTCTTAGCGCATAAAAGCCCCAAATCAGAAACATAGATTTTGAAAGAATCAATATCCCTGTCGTTCTCTAATGGCTTCATGGGCTGCTCCACACGATGTATGCGCGTCACTATACCGGATAGCGCAAGCCATTCAATAGCGTTTTCAAATTCAGCCGCTCTAGCGCCTGTCTTAATTAATTTATATTGAAAGCGGGTGTTCTTTTTAGAAAGCTGGACAGTAATGTTGTCGTAGACAAGTGCGGTTTTTTTGATTTCATTCTGGGTATTGTATTTGCTCATATCTTTAAGATAGCTCTCTAAAATCATAGCTTGTGTGTGCCGAATCAATATCATATCCTTCGTGGCAAGATATTTCGTAACACACTCTGGCATTCCGCCGACAACAAGATATTGGCGGTAATAATCAAGTGCCGCCGAATGAAGCGCACTTGGCATTGGGGTATCATTCTCAAAGCAATGTCTTATTTGAGAAACCAACTCATCATCCCCACAGGCAAGTAAAAACTCCTCCATATCCATAGGATATAGAGTTTTTATATCTACCTTGCCTACGGGAAATGAAAATTTTCCACGATTGACCGCCACACCAAGGAGACTGCCTGCTACGATGACATGATACTCAGGTGCGTTTTCAGAAAAGTATTTAAGAGAAGTAAGCGCACGTTCACACAACTGCACCTCATCAAAAAAAATCAGGGTTTTCTCTTTTATAATGGTCTGGCCGCAAATGCGGGACAGAAGGGGAACAAGATAAGACGGCTCAATACTCTCATCGAATGTCTTAGTCAGACTTGGGGTTGTTTCAAAATTAAAATACGCAACATTTTCATATTCTTCACGCCCAAACGCAAGAACCGAGTAAGTTTTCCCTACCTGTCTGGCTCCCTGAAGTATAAGCGGTTTACGGTAAGGGCTGCTTTTCCAGTCTGCTAGGTATTTAGAAATTTTGCGGTACATGAGATCCACTCCTTTCAACCCAAGCATAGCGTAACACATATTCATGTAAATACCAAGCGAATAATCAACAATATTCACGATATATCACATGAATATATGCAGATACGAAGCCACATCCCTCATGCCGCCCAAAAATCGAACCCATGTGCAGACATTATATAATATGTGTAGTCCGCCCATTTTCTAACCGAAATATACAAAAACCAGAGTAGACAAAGAATCCACTTGTCTACTCTGGTAATAGGGGTACATCGTCATTCACTACGCTGTACAGGCTTTTGTTTACAAATTGATTTAAAGCGGTTACTGTAATGTTTAGTAAAAGGCCAAATGGCACTTGCTGGGATACTCTCCCATACCCTCTCACCCACTACAAAATTGTGTTGGGCGTTAAGCCCGCTTCGCGGTCTGCTAGAAAATCTATTGTTATCACGCAACTCTACTCAATAACAGTTTTTATCCTACGAACACCGGATGCCGAACTTTCCTCTTTGGTTATTCTAAACGCACCCAACTCGCTAGTGTTTTTTGCGTGAGGCCCTCCACATATTTCTTTTGAATATCCATCAATCGTATAGACTTTAACCATTTCACCATATTTCTTTTCAAATACGCCAATGGCGCCAGAGGCGATTGCTTCTTCGACAGTCATTTCGCTGCAATCCACATTTATTGCTTTTGAGATAGCCTCATTTACTATTACGCTCACTGCGTTCAATTCATCCTTCGTCATTTTCCGTTCAAAGGAAAAATCAAAACGTAACCGTTCAGCGTTGATATTACTCCCCCGTTGCGAAACACTGTCGCCTAAAACTTTACGCAAGGCACCATTTAAAAGGTGGGTTGCCGTATGCAATCGGGCGGTTTGGCCTGATTGGTCTGCTAATCCACCTTTGAATAACCCTTGCGCACCGCTCCTTGACCTTTCTTGATGTTCTGACAAATGTTTTTGGAAGCCCTCAATATCTATTGAAATACCTTTTTCATTGGCAAGTTCAAGGGTAAATTCCAATGGAAATCCATAGGTATCAAATAGCCGAAATGCCGCTCCGCCATCAAGGCATTCACCGCTTTTAAGGGTGGCCAACGTTTTTTCTGCGACCTTCAATCCGCTGTCCAGCGTTTTGTTGAATAAAGTAAATTCTTTTTCGAGTTGTTCATAAATAAAATCTTGATTATCCAACAACTCCGTATAAACGGGCGCGTTCATCGCAATGATGACTTCGGTTATATGGGGCAAGATATTTTCAGACACACCCATCTTTTTTATCAGTCTTATTACACGTCGGATTAAACGCCGCAAAATATATCCCTGTCCGGTATAGGATGGGCTTATTTTTTTATAATCTCCCAAGATAAAAATAACGGCTCTCATATGGTCGGATATGATTCGGAACTCACGTATATTTTCTTTTGAGCAGGCCGAGCCTGTTAGTCTTTCGATTTTTTCAATAATCGGGGCGAAAAGGTCAGTTTCGTAGTTGTTTTCCATACGATTATATATGGCAAGGATGCGTTCCAAGCTCATACCTGTGTCTACATTTTTTTGGTCAAGCATGACAAAAGAACCATCTGATAGCTTGTTATATTGCATAAATACATTGTTCCATATTTCAACAAACTTACCACACTTACAAGCCGGGCCGCAATCATTCCCGCAGAAGTCGGTTCCCATATCATAGAATATTTCTGTGTCCGGTCCGCATGGCCCCGTTGCGCCGACAATTTAAACACAACGCTTAATCATGGCATTTTGACTGTTGTTTGCGACATACTCAATTATGCGCTTGTATTGGTCATCGAAGTTAAGTTTAATTTCAACCGTGCCGTTGTCATGTAACAATATGATGTCGATTAAATCAACCAGCAATTCACGGTTCAACTCCAATATGCTCTTATGCTTTAAAAAGGTTTGAAAGTAAGAATTTTCGGCAGTAACACCTTGCTCTATTGCTTGCCGTTCGCCCTCTAGTTTATCAATCGAACCCCTAAGCCTTTCCTTTTTATCAGCATAGTTGGCTTTCATG
>Ga0131853_10000499_pt1 | contig 72194 bp, 66 predicted proteins | sample TergutLab28metaG_FD_92764 | JGI IMG/M metagenome (GOLD analysis project Ga0131853, IMG submission 92764) | Labiotermes labralis P1 segment gut microbial communities from Petit-Saut dam, French Guiana - Lab288 P1 (version 2) (version 2) | ecosystem: Host-associated > Arthropoda: Insects >... | reverse complement strand
TCTTCCACTTGGACATTCTGAATATACTCGGCAATACGCTGTAGCAGGTTTTCGTCTTTAGAACGCACTAATATGCTCCTTTTTGCATAGTGTAGACAAAGCCTACATTTAGATTTTAGCACAAACAAAAACCCTGTGTCAACGAAAAAACACAGGGTTTGAAAATATTTTTTATATAATTTTGTCGGTTTTGAAAACTGCGGCACTTAAATATTACATTTCAATCACATTACTGTCTCCAAACCAATCTTTTGCTTTTTGCAATACCACGAGATTAGGTACGGGGAAATAAACAACTAAATTTTTCTTGGCTCTTGAAAAGCATACATACAATAATTTTAGTGTCCGCTCAAAAATAGTCGGGTCAGACCCTTTTGTCTTCATGTCACTAAACAACTTTGTAAAATTGTAATCATTCCATTTTCCATTATCCAAATATACAAAAACATTATCAAATTCTAATCCTTTGATATTGTGTTGTGTTGAAAATGGGGTCATACTTTCAGCATATCTATATGCCTCCAGCACCTCTTGTAACGACACTGCTTTCAATTTGTCTAAAAGTGCTATTTCCTTTTCCTTTTCAGTAGACAACGCTTCATTCGGTAATTTTAGAACTCCCGCTTTTACTAGCTCTTCAACAACATCTAAGCACGAACTCCCCAAATTTATAATTGTCTCTTCTATGCTTTTTGCTATCCTTTCTTTATCTGCGAGTTTTTTGATGGGCTTATCACAGTAACGCAAAACTTCTGCATAGTCCTTACGCATATAAGCATCTAATATTCGAGCAATCAAAAATAAGTAATTTGTAAAACGATGTCTTTTACTGTCTTCTTTGCCTACTGCCAATGCGTTGTCAAATCCTGCAAATGCACTTAGATAATTTTCAAATCCTAGTTCCTTTGCAATTAGTTTGTGTGTCAGAAATAATTGCTTTGTTTCGCCACCCCAACTCCATCCACTGAATGCGGCGTTGCTCTTTATTTCATCTATTGTTTTGCTTTGCATAGAATACAGGAATGTAATTTTGCCATCCTCGTTATCCCCCGCCGCCTGCTGCTCTATAAGGTCTGTGCGTAGTTTGTTAATCAACTCTATAACATTTTTGGCACATCTAAAATTATCTTCCTTGAGTATAATCTCAAAGTTATTGTTTTTGGCTAATTCTTCAATAGGCACATCTGCTTTATAGTTTTTCTCATATATCGCCTGCATAGAATCACCAAAAAGCCCCACAGTCATCCCATGCTCTTTGTTAGCTCTAACACAAATATCAATAAGCACATCAACCGTATCTTGGTATTCGTCTATAAAAAAATAATGAAACTTATCGGCGAAAATTTTTAGAAGCAACGGATATTTGTCAAACATTGCTTTTACAATTTTAAGTAAATCATCATGCCAAAAAATCCCCCTTTCTAAAGAGCGATAATCTCTATATTGCACCTCTTCTACTTCTAAAGCTTTTTTCTTTTTTTCTTCGTCATCAATCTTTATATCGCCACTTTCAATCAAACTATGAAAAACTGTCACAGCATTTTTTTGATATGGAGAAATGATTTCCCACAGCATATCGTGCATTGTTCCAACTCTCAATTTCTCATAAGGACACCGCCTTTTAATTTCATCAACTGCTGCGTTTGTATAAGTAACGCAACAAACCTTTGAGGCTCCCACTTTCTTAACGGCTAGGTCTATTGCTTGCATCAATGTGTAAGTTTTTCCACTGCCCGCTCCGCCAAGCATGATAAAGCTTTTCTTGCTACCAATGTAATCACTAATTTTGTCTACTACTTGCTTAACCAAATCAATCCCTCCTTAATGTAATCGGGGATATTCCATATCGCTTCTTGGGAGTCTCTTTGGCTCTCAAAAATTAGGCTGGTTGCAAAAGCCGTTTTAGAGCTAAGACATTTTTTCACAATCTCATAGTAATTAGTCCCATCAAAATCATTTTTATTCTTTATTGCCCCTCTCTCAAAAAGAGCTTCTTTAATGCTTTTCAGCCAATCTAAATTTAGCGCTATAAAAGCCTCTTCAAAACTTCTCGGCTCATAGTTGCCTTGCTTTTGCTGGTAAGAGACTAATATTTTTTCAACAACAATTCTATCGCTTTGTTTTAATTCCTTTAATGCCTCTATGTCTTTTTCTGCAAAGTAATATTTAATTGTCGGGTTACTCGTTTTTACAGCACTTCCACTTGCACACGCCTGCCCCAAACTATCAATATAATCAATGTCGGTAATAATTAAAGTCTTTATATCCAAAAATTTTATGAGAGCATCAAACTCTTTTGCATGAGCGCCCGATTCTAATATTGAAATATTTTGCATTAGCAGTGGCTTTTCATCTTTTTGTTTGTTGCCTTTTTTCTTGGCATCTTTTATTCCATTGTCAATAATTTTCATTATACTTGGCATCAGCATCCTCTCGGTGCTGCCCTCAATAAAAATTAGTTTGTCGGCAAAAAACACCTCTGCGGCATTTAAGGTTATATACTGCTTAATAAATCGGTATCTTACAAACTCTTCTTTTTCTGCAATTTCCTCTGCGGTGCTTTTATCTGTTATTTTTGGCTCTTTGCCCTTTGGTTTCAAATCATGCAAATTTTTAACAATGACACCATTTTTTTCTGTGTTTATAAAATACTTAAATTCATCTATGTCAGCATTTGCGGCGATATGTGCAGAGTGGGTGCTTAAAATTGTTTGCACATTTTTTATTTCTTTGAGTTTTAATAAGTTTTCAATATTGCGTATAAAAATCACTTGCATCTGCGGGTGCATATGTGCCTCGGGTTCTTCAATAAAAAGCAAACTTATATCTGCCATGTGTCCATCATTAAAATCCTCAAATTCTTTTTTCAAAAGTTTGAGCTTGAAAATAATTTCAATTAAATTCATATATCCCAAGCCATTATAATCTTCGGGCAATTTTGTCGCTTGGTGTTTATATTTTACAGTTGTATTTTGCCGCAGCAAACTTTTCGCTTGCAATGAAGACTCTATCGTCAAGTTGTCTCTGCTATCAGATAATTCTATAATCTCATCAAAAGTCTCTTGAAAAACACTATGATATATTTCCGTGAAATCTGAATCCGCAAGCATAAACTGTGCCTCTAGTTCGCTTTGCCTAAGCTGCAATTCCTCATTGTCGCCAGACTGTCTGCATACATCCCAATACTGACCTGCCAAATTTGTCAGCGTACTTGCCGCCTCTTGGTTAGCACTTCTATTCAACGAATCCCGCTCCGCATTGATAAATTTGTAGTTAATCAATTTGCGTATAATTGCTCGGTCTCTTTTAATCAACTTATCATCGCTTGGGATAACATATTGATTAGTCGTTGCTGGCTCAACTGTAAATAATATATTCCTAAAATACTTACTTAATTTTTCGCTTTGAAGCAGATAGATTATTTCGGGGATTTTTACTTCCCCTTTTTTCTCTTTTTTCTTTTTTGCATTGACTTTTGCAAATTGCTCAATATGAGAATTGTAATCCTCCAATAATTTAAGGTATGACTCCAAATCAAGTCTATACGCAAAACCAAGTATTACTTCTTTTCGACTTAACTCAAGGTCAGTAATTAGCGAAGACAAATTTGAAAGGTCATCTTTTTCATCATACTCAATATGCAAAAATAATTTTATCGCAAACTCTGGCATCCCTGCATCTTGTATCTCTTTTTTTGTCTTTTTCTTGTCCGCCTCAATTTGTGCTATCAGTTTATCTTGCAATTCACAATTTAGGTCGTCAAATCTAAAATTTGCACTCTCGCCTATGAGGTGCTTATCTAGCAAAACCTTTATTGAAGTTTTGCCCGTGTTGTTCTTCCCGACAATTATTGAGCGTGATTCCTCAAGTTCCATTGTCGTATTTTTCAATGCTCTGAAATTCTCAATGTGTATTTTTGTTATCTTCATAAGTTTACCTTTACTTTTATTGTTTTACCGAAAGCCTTGTTCTTTGCAACGATAACAGGCTGTCTCTAACTTTTTCATAATACTCTTCAATTCCATACGCTCGTAAAACGCAACGGTCAAATGCAATTCTATCTGCCGACAATAATTCCTGTTCCGTGTTTTTAATTTGCCTTTGCATTAAAGGTAAAAATGCTTGCATTATTTCGCCTTTTGCCTGCTGTGTCAAACTTGCGGGATTGAGCATATAGCTGTTTTCCAAGCTCGTTTTTGAAATATCCAAAACTCCCAAACCTCGCCCAAACCCTGAAACCTCTATAAAAAACATTCCTACAACTGTATTCAGAAGTGCGTGGCACAAATCCTTATTTTCATCAGGTCTTTTATATTTCAATCCTATTAGGCGTTGATTTATAAAAGTTGGATTTTGAAATTTAGCGTAGAACAGCCGTGTCTCGGGATTCATGGTTGTGACTACATCTGCCGTCCCCGAATCCGACATCTCGTACCAATGAGCATTTGCTTTTCTCAATACATCAGGCAATGGCAAACCTTTTTCATTACACCCATGAGCGAATTGATTTATCCAATTCAATGCTCCCGTATGACCACTGCTATTCAGCTCAGCTAAAGTTCTACTACAGCAAAATGCCTCGCCATCAGCTTGTGCCGTAAGCAGAGAAACCCCTCTTGCACTTTTCAAAACAGGCTTTATATATTCTCTTTCTATTCCGTGTCCGCTTGCTGGATAAAACATTTTATCCCACCCACGCCGCTCCCCACGAAAAGGTTTGAAAATACTTTTAATCAGACATAGCTTGTCTACAATATCCAACACCCATTTTACATCGTGAAATAACGCATTTTTCGCAAAATTCAGATTTTCTAAGCGTGATATTTCGTCATTGCTATAATTGCGTACTGATACTATCTCTGCATCAGTGCTACGATTTTGCAACGAGGATACAACTAATCTTTGCTTTACTCTATCATCTCCAAAGTCCGCAAGTCTCTTTTTCCAAAGATAGAAAAATGTTTCGTCCGTCAATGCTGGCGGTGTAATATTGGGTTTCTTTTTCAAAAGGCTAATCGCTGCAACAACATTAGCATTATCAAACCATTTTCCATCGCCACTGATATGAATTTGCTCAATGTGAAAATAGTGCGTTACCGCATTATAAAATCGCTTACCTGCATCATTACCAAGCCATGAATTAGAAGTAATTATACCTAGATATGCTCCCTCTCTTAAGTGCTTCCAAAGAGAAAAAACTATAGGAACATATATGTCGCCTCGCCCACCAAGTGCAGAGGCGTTATTACTAACCTCCGCAAAAATCCGCTCTATTGCAGACCTTTCTTCCATTCTAATATTCTCAAAAGCAACAAACGGCAAATTAGAAGCTATCGCATCAAACTGTGGTAAAGTAAAATCTATCGTTTCACCACTTGACGGGTCAACAAGACTTACGACCTCGCCACTTCTCAAATCAAAAACGCTTTTTTGAAATATGCGTACAGGGATATTTATACCTTCTATATCACTCATCCCTAATTGTGCAATTTGAGTTGCAAAGGCATCCCTATCCTCCGCCCATACTGTGCTGATTGCCTCGCTTGCCGAAAGCCTTGTTTTTTTGTAATCCTTTACAGCTATTGCTATAGTTCCAGTTCCGCAACATGGGTCAAAAAATTCTCCCCTTAAATCTCTAAGCGTTATTTTAGCTAGAATATCAGCCAAAATTGTCGGCGTAGTAAACTGACCACTTATTTCTCGCTTACCGAGATTTACCGATTTTTCTAAAATTTCTTGGAGTGCCTCTTGCGAAAGTCCTGCTACCTCGTTTTCTTTTAGAAACTCGTTAATCACAATAATGTCATTCCAAGCCGTGTCAGATATTAAGTCGTCATGCTCCCAAGATTTGAAAATATTATAGAAATCACATCCTGCCGTTATTCTCTCAAAAATTGCATTTGCTTGTGTCACTGTCGTTGTCTCATTTATTGATTCGACCTCTCTCGCTGAATTGAAATATCTTTTAATTAGATGAGCAAAAACAACTCTATTCAGCCAGTGCAATAAAAGTGATTTGGAATATGCCGTATACGCAGTCTCGTCTCTAAAATATTCTGCTTGTGCCTGCAACCACCAATCTTGTATAAAAGCATCAACTACTGTATTTGAAATGCCAGCATTCCTTAATGCTTCCGCTACAGAAGATTTATTTCTTTCAATAAGTGCCGAGCCAATTCCGTCAGCTATGACTGCTTCTAAGGTTGAGGCGTGAATTGTTCCATCTACAAAATAATCATTCAAGGAAATTATTATATCGTTGAGTTGCCGTTTCCAGTCTGCCTCGTATGTTTGCACATCGCTACGGGTGCGAATTTGTGGCAAATCCCAACTTCGCATTATAACAAAACCACCGCCAGTGCTTTTGCCATAAAGCCTAGCGGATGTAAAATTCCAAAGAACAAAACTATCTACACCTAATGTATTTGCCTTTGTTTTAGCATTTCTAATTAACTCTGCATCAGTAATAGAAACATCAGGCATCTTGGCTTCCCAGCCATGCAAAATTTGAGTTCGTGCTGTATCTCTAAACAAGATAATGTCAGGGAATAACGCTCCGCCACGAACTTGCAGGGTATTTTCGCCGCCTGCTCGTTTTATTCTAATGTCTATCCTGCTTACAATTTGATTTATTTCGCTTATAAGCTCAATAACCTCACTGCGCTCGTTTCTTCTAATTGGCATATTTTTTCTCCATAAACTGCTCCATAAGTAAGCTGTTTACTAATGTATGCAAATTTCTTTGTGCGACCTCTTGCCAAGCTGCATAAAGGCGTTTTTTTGAAACTTCAATATAGTCTATATTTTCACGCTTGAATAGCGTTGTGTTTTCATTTTTTTCAATTCCTATGAAATTACGCCCCTCAAGTAATGCTGCTACCAAAAATGACCCACTTCCACAAGCATTATCAAGAACAATATCCCCCGGATTTGTATAAGTTTTTATTAAATATCTACCGAGCGAAATCGGTTTTTGCGTAGGATGCACAACCTCTCCCTCCGCCTCGGCAGTTTTGCAATATATTATATCCGTTGGGTATCTCTCTCCATTGCTACGAACATGTACAGGCTTAAAGTCTCCATAACTCCCGCTTAGTTGATTTTTACGAATGCCCTTATCATAAGCCTCGCCTTGTGTCATTTGTGGATTATATATCGGCTGATTTTTATAGAAAATGCATATATCCTCATGCTTACGCAAAGGCTGCTTTTTTGCATTCAAAAAGTTTGTGGGCTTTGATTTTTCCCATACCCATTTGTATTTGTATACAGTTGGGTTGCTAATTATCAGTTGTGCTGTAAAAACTCCAGCCGATGTAAGCGCTATAACTCCATTCGGTTTAATTATACGCATATATTCATGCCACAACTGCGGAAGTGGAATATACGAATCCCAGCCATTTTGTGTTATTCCATAAGGCAAATCGCAAAGTATCATGTCAACCGAAGCATTCGGTATCTCGCGCATTTTAACTAGACAATCTGCCTCAAAGACTTGATTTATTAGTTCTTCAATTGGTCTCTCTATCGGTCTATCGGTTTGAATATATTTCCCCGTTTTAATTCTCGCATCGCTTGGTCTTGTTGCATTGCTTGGTATCATCCATGCTTTTCCTACAAATTGAGCACCTTGCACACGATTTTCAGAGCATAGTTTAGCCACTCGTCTCTCCGACACTCCCCATCTACTTGCGACTTCTATTGTTGAAAGATATTGCATATTATGCCTCCATGTGTCCTAGGACAGTATAATTATATGCTTTATTCTGAACAAAGTCAATTCTTTTTACGGAATAATGCCAAATTTCTAAAAAAATTTGTGTTTCAATTTTCACACAACTATTCTTCGCCATCCTGTAAAATAAATCTCGGCACGCCCCAACACAAAAAAGCCCCAAAACCGCTTGGGTCTTGGGGCTTAGAATGAATTTTATTTGAGTTTGCGGGAGAAAACCATCTTTGAAAATGATAAATTATTTGACTTGGCGGGAGAAATCAGTTTGAGTTAGCAGGAGAATTTTGAACAGTTTTTCGCCCCTTTTTCAACTTTTTTCAAAAAATTTTTAATTTATTTTTCAGACGGGTTTATTCCCGACTGCCCCGCCTAACGCCTCGGAGACTGGCTATTATCGGCTTAGACTGTGTAATTAGGAGCGTGGATTGCACTTTGTCTTTTCTTTGCGAATACTGATTTTTGCCTGCCGTATTCTCTCTTGTATCTGCCCGTTATCTTGCCCCATCATGTTTTTAGGGGGAGACACTGTGCAGCCCTTGTAGTTTTGGCGGTATTGAAACCACTCATTTTCGGGGGACACTGTGTTCTTGATTTGCAACTGTCTTATGCCCACACCAAACTCTTCCGCTGTCTCGTTAAGGGCAACAGCATTGCGAGTAAAGGCTGTAACACTCGCCGCCATTATTCCGACAAGTCCTAGCATAAGACGACTAAAGGTACGGGCGACCCGCTGGGCTTGCTGCATACTGCGGGTTACTCTATCAAAGCGTTGTGCCAACACTTGCACCTGCATCCGCTTGGTTGCACGCATTTGAGCATTGAAGCGTTGTAATTCTAGCTCTGCCTGCTCTACTGCTTTTTCTATCTTGGCAAACTCCGCCGCTGTGATGTCGCCCTGCTGTAATTCCCTATTTGCCTCCGCCTTGCGTTGGCGCAATAATGCCACCTTTTGCGTTGCTTGCCCTATCTGCGCCCCCAACGCCCGCATCTGCTGGGCGGCGACACGAGTATTGCTCGGGTCAAGCCGTAATGTCCTATCCAGCTCTTTGGTCTTCTTGCTACTCTCTTTTATACTGCTGGAGAGCTGCTTGACCTTACTGTCTATCTCGTCAAGACTCCGCCCGACCTTAGTTGCCATCCTGTCACCTCCTTATTACAAATTTTTCTTTGCTATCGCATAAGCATTTTTGTCTATGTCAATGCCGATAAATTTTCTATTATGTTTTTTACAAGCAACGCCCACTGTCCCCGTTCCCATAAATAAATCCAACACTGTATCGCCCTCTTTGGTGGATAATAAAATACAGGTCTCGGGCAAAAGCAAGGGAAATCCGCTATGCCCCCATTTGCTCTCGGTCTCTTTTCGCCCAAAAGCCGTATTCTTTTCTTTGCCCTTATTAAAGGGAAGCTCCCACACATTGCCGACATTTTTTGTTTTGAACATATCGGGGGCGTTGTTGTATGCCGCCTCTTTATCTAATTCAATATTTGCGGATGTTTGCCTAAGCATAAAAACATACTCACATTGATTAGTGAGTTGCCTCTTGGTATTTGCGGGCTGTTGGTTATACCTATACCAAATAATTGTATCGTGTAATTTGTACATAAGGCGGCGGGTTGCTATCTCCATAATCTCAAATGCCCGTATTGTTATCTCGCTGTCGTTTATAACATTGAGATAAAATGTGCCATTATGCTTTAATACTCTTTTGCACTCCCTTAGCCAAGCCTCACACCATTCAAGATATTGCTTGTAAGAATTAAAATACGCCTCATACTCAAAACCTTTCCAATACGGCGGACTTGTTACAATACAATCAACCGACCCGTCTTTTAATAATTTTAATTGCTCTATGCTATCGCCATTTATAAGCTGAATCATCTGCTTTTACCTCCCTTTAGTTTTAGTGCATTAAAAAAACGGTCTCTACAAAGAAACCGTTTTTGAGTGTTTTATTAAATTATTTGTGCTAGTCTCTGGTCTCCCCTAGAATAACCTTGCAATATTCAGCAAAGAAAATTAGGAGCTTGTCAAAGATTTTGTCAAAATAGCCTGCTTGCAGATAAACAAAGTCCCCTGCGTACATTCCATTCTCATAGCGTGTTTTATTGTTTTTATCAATATTGTCGGGGTAATGCTTTTTGAGTGTCAAATATGCTTGGACTGTATTATGCTTCAAAAAATTATTTAATTTGAATAGCAGGTTAAAAGCATTGTATTTTGGTAATGTCTCAATTTTGGGTTGGCTTTTGTCTTTGATTATGCCGTCCGAAAATGTAAAGAACTTATCCAAACTAAAGTCCTTGTTCTTATAACCAAGTTCAGAGCAAACAACAAGCATTGCCCGCATTACTTCCGTAGCAAGTTTTTGGATGAATTGAAAATGCAACGATTTTAATAGGTTTGCTATTTTTCTTTGCTCAAAATACTTTGCTTTTTCCTCATTGAACATCAAAACTCTTTTGCCCATTTCAATGGGTATAATTTTGCCGTCACGGGTTAAAGCAGTAGCGTTTGTCAACTCGCCCATAACTTCATAAGGGCTTCCATCACAATCTTCATCCGTGTAAACTCTACTGTATATATCATACAGTTGCTCGGGCGGGATTTTCAAAAAGGTCTGAATATGGTCTTTTGGCTCGGGTTCTCTCTTCATCACAACATCGCCCTCTTGTATGAACTTATCATACTTGCGACCTTGATTTTTATCAAACTCGATAAAAGGCTTGATGCTGTCCGTCCATTCTGCCTTTAGTCTTTCTAGGCAGTCATTGAAAATTTTGTAGCTGTTATTTTTCTTCATAATAAGGTCGCCTCCTTTATGCAACCCTTTGCCAATAAAGGAGAGTTCTGCACCTTTTAAGTGTTTTATCGTAAAAAATTAGTCGTCATCCTCAAAGCCCTCATAATCCTCATCTAACATCAAAGGCTTCTTTTTTGCCTCTGCTTTTATTCTTGCTATTTGCTCGGCTGCAATTTGCTTAACACTTTTATCTGGTGTTGGTTGGTCTTCGGGCAAAATAGCATCTGCCCTTATAATAGCACCCCGCACCTCTTGCCCTGCTATGCTATGTGCCTCTATTGCATCGTGCGGCGTTGATACATTTCCCTTTTTCATTTTGTCGTCCGCTAGTGTTATGCGGAATAAATTTGCCGACAACTCGCTAGAATTCATAAAATCTAGTATTTTGTCTTTGGGTTTGAGCTGCTTGCGGGCGTGTATTTCTGATACAGTCTCGCCGCCATAAAGCCCCGCATAACCAGCGTTTTGAAACTCTGCAAATTCCTCATTGTCTATAATGCCTGCTCGGTGTGCCGATTCTGCTAACATTTGATTCCACTGCGTTATGTTGCCTCGTACTACAAGCCGTTTATTATCCTCATCTAATTGGTTGAAATAATCTTGCACTTCTTGGCGGCGGGTTTGAATAGCAAAGTAAGTTTGCCCTAGTGCTATAATCTCTTTTCGGGGGTTGCCGTTTTGAACAATTAGATAACACGCATAGCGAGAAAGTTTATAATCGGGAATGATTTTGGGCTTTGCTTTTGATGGCATAGCGACCGTTTTGCTGGCGTCAGCAAAATGGTCAAAAACATCAAAGCCACTATTACGGCAGGCAAGCATGGCTTTGTCTATAACACCTTGAAAATTGCGCCATTGAGCATATTGCAAAACAGGACATAGCTCTCTTGCCAGCCAAAACTCCGCTCCACTTTCATCAGTGTGTTTAATATCCTCAAAGGACTTATACTCTTTTGCTATTAAATTGCCCATAGATATTATCTTTGCTGTTGCCAAAAGCAACCATAATAAATATAGCAGATTTTATATACAAATGCAAGAAAAATTAAGGCTTATCTACCATGTCTTCAAACTTTTTGGCTATTCTATCGTCCATGCCTCGGAGCTGGCGAATTGCCTTACTAATAAATCTAGTCCCTTTAATTGTGCTACTGCCAAAATTAAGGACATTAGCGATACGCTGGTATGGCGTGCCGTGGGGGTCATCGCCCTCAAACTCTAGGCGGTAGCCATACCACTTGGGGGCGGGCGGGCTTATATTTGCCTAGTTTATAATACTTTTTCCTCACTTGCCCTCCCGCTGTAAAATCTCTAGCACCCGCCTTGCGGCGTATCTGCCATTATTGTTAAGCTGGCGTTGCCACGCTCCAGCTTTTGGCGACCATACAAACCCGTTGCCTTTGAGAATTTTGCGGCCCGTTTTTGTGCATCGGCGGTGCGCCCCTTTGTCTTGATTTCTTGATTTTGCGAAAACTTGCGTGTGCCTCTTTGCCCGTTGTGGAGGGGTGTTGGCATAGGTATTTGAAGCCGCCTTTACGATGTCTGCATCTAAATTTACAATATCCCTCATAAATTCTTCAAACGCATTGTTTACTGTTGTTGCCATTATTTTTTTCCTCCGTGAGTTAGTTTTTGTGCGTTGCCTGCATACAAACTTGTTGCAATTTGTTGAGCCTTAATTATCCAACCACTTAATTTTTGATAACCACTGCCAATTACCCAATCATGATATTCATAAATGTCACTGGCTCGACGGGCATACCCAAACCTATTGTCAAATATCTCATATTCGTTTAGTGGGTTAGCTCCTGCAAAATCAACTTGTCCTGCAACACTTTTAATGTTACCAACACCTATCACTAACAACGCTTTTTTTCTATCTAGGCTTTGCCGTATCGTTTGTTGAATACGGCTGCCATTAGTGTAACACCCTACCAATATGACTACAACCGTAGCACTTTCTAAAGTTGCAACGATTTCACCCCTGCCTACAACAGAATTACTAACCACCGCTGCCCTTAACCCATCTTGCTCGGTGTCAAAACAAAAATGTATATTAGGCTTGTTTTGCAATCTCATCTTTTGAATGCTGTCTTGCACAAATCTAATCTCCTATAATTATTTGCAAACATTATCTTAGCTTGCAATATAATTATACTATGTGAGTACATAAATGTCAACGATTTATTTATCTTAATATGCATGAATATTTAAGGTAAATGTCGTGTGCTAGCTTACATACTTTTGCCCTTGCAGTTGGGCGATGATATTGGCGGCAATAATAGCAAGCAGCTCCCCTTTGTTAGCGAGCTTTACATAAAAGTCTCTTTCGCCATTTGCCGCCGCTATAATTTTTTCTAAAATAAAATCCTGTACCCGATTGCGCACAAAATCATGCGTGGTCTTGCCCGTATTGTTTTTAACTTTTCTTACAACTTCTTCATCAACCATTACCCTGTCCACCATCGTATAGGCATCTTGTTTTTCTGGCTCGGATAATGTAGCATTAAGGTCTTCTATAATCTTATCTAAAAAGGAATACTTTTTGTCCGTGAGAGTAATCTCTTCTTTATCCTTGCCATACTCTACCACTATTGATTCTAGCGGAATTTCTTGCTCATCTTGCATCAATTTTAGTCGCACCGCCGCCAAACTTACAAACTCACTAGGGTTGATAACATTTGCCATCTCTTGTTCATAAAGCACCTTTATTACAACCTCTCGCAAAAAATCTACCAATAATTGATTTTTTTCATCCCAACGCTCTAACAATATTCCAACATAGTAATATAATTTAACAAACCTTGTACAAAGCTTGTAAAAATATTTGCGCTTATCCTTGTCGAGCTTGCTCGCCTCATGCTTTATCGCATCGCCCATTTTTTCAATCGCCGCACTGTTTTCCTTCTTAACATATGAATCAAAATCTATAACACTTTGTGCCTCAAAAAGACCATATGCAAATATCTCGTCTTTCATCCTGTTGATTGCCTCTGGGTCGGTCTCGCTCATCGTAGGCAAAAATATATCGCTATCATAATACTTTTCAAAATACGCCTTGATGTCATCGGCATCATTAACAAAATCAAGAACAAAAGTCTTCTTGCCTTTTTTAGCCCTATTTACTCTCGACAGAGTTTGCACCGCCTTTACCGCACTATTAAACTTCTTGTCCACATACATACAGCAAAGCAACGGCTCATCAAAGCCTGTTTGCAATTTGTCCGCAACAATAATAATTCTAACTTCGGGATTATTCTTAATCAGCTTCCTTATGTCTTTATCTTTATATCCAGCATTTAATTCTGATTCAGAATACAAATTATCCCCGTACTTAACCTTACCCGTAAACGCCACAACAGTCTTAATCTTATAACCGCTCTCCCTTATCAACTTATCAAGGATAAACTTATACTTAACCGCATGTAGCCTAGACGGCGTAACTACCATTGCTTTTGACTGTCCGCCTAACCACCCCATTCTTAGCCCACAAAAATCACTTAGCATCTCTTGGCTCTTAAGTGTAATCACCTCATCATCACTTGAGATATGATGAAAAATCTTTCTTTTAGAACGCTGTTCGTCATACTCTTCACTGCTGTCCTTTTTCTTTTCAATATCATAAAAGGCTTTCATGTTTTTATAGCAAGCAAGGGGATTAAGAATAAAGTCTTCTTCTATTGCCTGTTTCATAGTATATTTATGAAAACATTCCTTGCCTCGCTGATTGCGTGTGCCAAACAATTCCTGCGTCTCTTTTTTCGGTGTCGCCGTAAAGGCATAATAACTAACCTTACTCGTAGCCCTAATTTTATCAGCCTGCTTTAATATCAAAGTTTGACCATCTTCTGCCTCATCCGCTTTGTCCTCTAATTTAATAGCCTCCTTTAAGCTCTTGCCTGTAAAGGTCTCGCTTACCCTACTCATAGTCATACCACTTGTAGAAGAATGTGCTTCGTCAATGATTATTGCATACCCTTTACTTTTTCTTGATGCAAGCTGGTCTAGTATAAACGGGAATTTTTGGAGCGTAGTTCCAACAATCATATTACCACTGTTGATATATCTCGATAACTCGGCACTATTACCCTCCGCCCATTTAACTCGACTATCGCCGTTATCCACCGCAATAAGTTGGTCTCGTAGCTGCCCATCAATAACAGTTCTATCACTAATAATAATAACAGTATTTATGTCTTTTTTAGCAAGTAACCTAAACGCAAGTAACGCTATTGTGATTGTTTTACCGCTACCGGCACTGTGCCAAATAATATACCTGCCCCCAACTCCCTTTTCTGCAAAATCTCTTTCACATTCTAAAACAGCATCAACTTGATGGAATCTCGGAAAGATAATAAATGGCTTACCATTGTCTTTATCAATGTCCTCAAAAACAAATTCCCGCATAATTTTGAGAATCATATCTCTTTGCAAAATTTGTTCCCACAAATAATATGTTGCCCGCTTGTCCTCTAGTGCTTGCGGATTGCCCGAGCCGCCTGCCTCATTGCCCATATTAAACGGCAAGAAAAAACTATCTCGTTTATCTAGCTGGGTGGTCACATATGCTTCGTATTCATCAACTGCAAAATATGCAACAACCCGTTTATTAAAGCTAAACACTAATTCATTAGGGTCACGATTATTCTTATACTGCTCCGTGCCATTAAACCTTGCCGACTGCCCCGCCAATAACTTCTTAGTCTCTATCATAATAACAGGAATACCATTGATAAAAATTGCTAAATCCACCCTATTACTCTGGTTTTTACCCTTTGATTTTAACTGCTCGGAGCTTTCGTATTCAAATTCATAACTAACCGACAAAATGTTTTTTGCGTACAACTCATTGATGTTTTCAAACCCAGCTTCGCTGGGACTAAGATAGGCTATCCTAATGCTTGCACCAGTCCTTATATCCTCAATAGTTCCTTGCAGTACATTTAATAATCCACCTGTGTATCTACCCTTAATAAGTTTTCTTTTATCAATTTTTTCATTTAGTTTTTGCAAAAAAATCTCTTCAGCTTTATCACCATAATAATCACTAAACTTATCCCATTCTTCACTTTGCGTGTCTCTTATAAACGAAAACAACTTACCCGTGTCAATAGCATAGGTATAGTTATAATCTTCCTTTTTGTTAATTTGATAACCGAGTTTCTCTACAAGATACAAAAATATCTCATTTTGAAAAGGCTTTTCTTTTAAGAAAGCGTATTTTTTCATTCCTCTCCCTCCTCGCCATCCTTCTTTTTACCCTCAAGCAGTGCGTAGGTTCTTTTCACAGTTTCCAAAAAGTCCCTCTCTACTTGCGTCAATTCAGTCCCATTCCTCGACCTATATATTCTATATTGCTCTAAAGCCCTTTCATTAGCTTCGGTTTTTTCAATACTGCCTGCATGCTTTAGAACAGGTTTCTTCCGATAAAGTATAAAATCCTCTAGCTCTTTAGCCCAATCTATCATATACATTAGCCTTTCTTCATTAGCTATCATTTCTGCGACATCAAGATAAGCACTTACCATAAGCCTAAGTTCTTTACCCTCTTTTTCACCCAAATAATTTTTGGCAACTGTTACTTCTGCTTTGGTAGGTCTCTCTCCCTTAAAAGCCATAAGTCCCATAAAGGGGTCATAAGCATTAGCTCGTTTTGCTATCATCTCTGCGGCAGTTTGTTTGGTAACCGAATAATAAAGCATGTTTTGCATCTTAGCAAAAAAATCCCCCGCAATCTCGCTCTTAGGGTCATAATCAACGCTTGTTGCAAAAAGGTCTAGCACTTGGCGATAAAAAACCTTTTCGCTAGCACGAATATCTCTAATGCGATTAAGTAGCTCTTTGAAGTATTGTCCTCCGCCTGCTTGCTTGAGCAAATCATCATTCATCGCAAAACCCTTACGCATATACTCTTTTAATATACCGCTCGCCCATTTTCTAAAATGTATGCCTCGGTGAGATTTAACTCTATAACCCACCGCAAGTATAGCATCAAGATTATAAAAATTAGTTGGCTTTTTGTGGTCTTTATTAAATTCGGAATTTCCGAATTTAATAATCACATCCCCCTCTACTAATTCGCCCTCTGAAAATATGTTTTTCAAATGCTCATTAACTGTGGATTTGCTACGCTGAAAGAGTTCAGCCATTTTTTCTTGAGTTAGCCAAACTGTATCGCCGTCAAACATAACCTCCATTTTGGTTTGCCCATCTTCGGTTTGATACATTATAATAGGGACTTCTTTTGTCGTTTTTGGATATTTACTCATGCTGCACCTCCCATGTTTTTACATCTTGCTACCCGACCTCGGGAAACAAGGTTGCTTAAATTTTCATTGCTCATGCCACACCTCCTGCAGGGACTTCTTTTTTACCTGTTACATATTCATATATAAGGCTTTGTTTGTATTCTTTAAGTTTAGCTATTAAATTTTTTTTGTCTTGCAAAATAGAATCAATCTTTTCACATTTTTTATCTAAATAGTCAGCTATTTGTTGTTGCTCGTTCTTGTCGGTAGGTATTGTTATTTTAATATTGTTCAAGTTGCCTGATGTCAACTGATTCACCGTGCTTGTTAAAAATGATTCAACATGATAATCAAAAATTTCGGAAAGAAACACATAACTTATAAACTTGTTAAACTCCCCTCTAAATATTGTCATAAAAGTTCCAAAAGAACTATTTTCTAAGTCATCGCCAATTAAAACACTTTTCCCAATTAAATCCTTACTTCCATTTCGAGAACAAATCAAAATGTCTTCTTTTTTTACCATTAGCTTTTCTGGTATTTCTTTTGTAACATATACATTATCTTCAAAAGATAATTTACCTTGCTGGATATTTGAAGACCTAAGAACCAACACTCCCTCTTCGGAAATATCTTCTGGCGAATATGTCAAACCTATTATCGCTTCACCCAAATTCTTAAGTGGACTTACAATCCAACCCTTAGGAATATCGCCTATCCACTCGATACCGCTGTCTTTCATGAGGGCAAACTTATCAAGACCTTTGGTTACTGCCTCGGTTATGATAGACTTTTTGTATTCAATCAGCCTCTCAATGCTTTCCTCAATCTCCGCAATGCCTCTGTCAACTTCAGAAGTTTTTAACTCAATATACTCCAGTATCTTTTTTTGAGTTGTTAAATCTGGCAAGGTAACTTCAAAATCCAAAATCATAGGGAGTCTAATTGAGTCAACTGTTGCTTTATAACTGCCTCTCTCCATTTCCTTTTTGAAATTTTCATTCAAAAAATAATAACAAAACTTGCCAAGTATTTTGTCAAACTCATAAAAACAATATACACGCTGATGAAAATCAAATTTTGTGTTTACATAATGAAACACTTTCCCCGCGCCGACTCCGTCACCTGCCATCAATACAGCCTCACCATCAAAAGAGTAAGAATCAATTTTCTCTATTTTTGGAGACCTTACATAAAACGGATATGCTCCTTCGTCATTTCTATCAACAGTATCTTTACTTCCTGTTGTAATTTTAGACAAGAAGCGCATTCTAGCAGTTCTCCATTCAACAGGAATCTCACCAACCCACTCAACACCGCTATCTTTCATCTCTCTCATGACTTCACCTCCACTGCATCTTCCAGTATTTTGATAATAAATAGTAGCGGATATGCGTCATAGTGCATAATCGGCACTATTTCCATGACAAAAGGTATCAACAAATTTGAATGATTAAACCGTGTACAAATTTCATTATGATACTCCACAACCCATTTATATTTGCAAACTCTCTTTTGGAGTTCTTTTACTTGAGCTTGAAAATCCGTCCTTGACTTATCTAGTCTAAAATCTTGGCAATACTTTTTAATTATTGCAATAATTAAAGCCCTGTGTGTAGTCAACCTATCAAGCGTTGCTTCTTTATAATGATTATCTATTTTTTCTTTATTGTCTGCATAATTGTTGCAGGCCTCTAGGATTTCTTTTGATACTAACTTAGGGCCTGCCCCTTGCACTCTCTCGTAAATTATGGCATCTTGATTAGTCACATCTAAGTAAGACAAAAAACACTCGCCATCTGCATCAACCAAAGTAGTAGCGTTCCGTAGCGTTAAATAAGCTATTTCACCTTTCAATTCTTCAACATATTTTACATAACATTTATCACAATTACACGCCCCCTCAGGCACTTCTCCACCATTTAATAAAGTCCGTAAATCCTTATCAACGATTATTCTTGGAAGCCTTGCCTTTTGCTCTAGGTCAACTGCCTTAATAAGCCCTGCTCCGAATATATAGTTTTCATTAAAAGATAGCTGCCCTATTGTTACACCGCCTCTAACGAACATTCTATACTCTGTTATAAAGCCTCTTTGAATATCTGCTATTATTCTTAAAAAAGTTACATGGCTTATCCTGTCTGCATTTTTGGGAACAGGAAAACATATTAAAAAGTTGTCAGAAAATATCTTGTACTGAAATCCATCGGATGATATTGCCCCTAAACTCGCATTTGTTTGCTTGGCTCTTTCTATAAAAGCATTTACAAGATTATGAATATCATTAAGAAAGTCCTTTATTCTATCTGGTTGCTCACTAAAAATCTGCCTGTACCCAATTAAATCAATATAGGCGATATAATAATCCTTTAATGGACTTGGTTTGCAAACTTCTTGCGAGACAACTGTTTTCTTTTTAGTGCTACTATTTTTTACCATCAGCCACCTCCCCATTATCCTGCTCATCCAAAATCTTTATACAAAATAAAGGCTCTGCATCATATCGCATAAGCGCAACAATTTCTACTTTATATACAATACTCAAATCTAAGTGATTGAATCTATCACAAATCCAATTATGATAATCAAGCACCCACTTATATTTGCATATAATTTTTTGCAATTCTCTATAGTTAGCTTTATAATCTACTGGAATTTTGTCGCATTTTTGTTTAACCATTGCGACAATTTCTCCCCTATGTGCTTTTAGCCTTTCTAAGCAAAACGCTTTTCGGTTTAGTTCTTCGGCATTAAGGTTGCTGATAATACCATTGATTATTTCTAAAAACTTTGGTGGCAGACAATCAGGAACTTGTGTTATTTGGCTTACTAAGCCTAGCATACTTTTTATATCTAAACCAAAAATTGCCATCGCATCAAAAATCGGATTGTCTTCATCCAAATACGATAAATGCACTAGCTTGTCATTATCTAAACTAAGAACAGTTTTTCCTAGTGCTGTGACCATATTTTCTATGCTTTTTGCATGTTCAAATTTTCCACAGTTTTTTCCCTCGCACTCTTTAGGCAAATCTCTTGCAGCTAGCATATGATACAAACTTTCATCAACAATTATTCTTGGAAATTGAGCCTTTTTTTCTAAATTAACCGCATCAACTAATCCTTGCCCAAAAATATAATCATCGTTAAAAGAAAGCTGCCCTTTGGTAACTCCACCTCTAACAAGTAATCCATACTTAGTTACAAACATCGCCTGTATCTCGGCAACCATTTTTAAGTACCACAAAAATAATATTCTATCAAAATCTTTAGGTAATTCGGATTTATCAAGAGCTTCAAGACAAAACAAAAAATTATCCGAAAAAATCTTATACTTAAATTCAAACGGAGCTTCAATCATATTTACAACTGCGTTAAGCTGATTTGTTTGCAGAGCAACTTGATTAACAACTGTGTGAATATCATTTAGAAAATCTGCAACTTTTTCTGGATATTCTTTGAAAAATTGCACATAACCTAAAATATCAATATAGGCAATGTAATAATCTTTTAACGGATTGGGCTTGGGAGCTTGTTGCGGTTTTGTTATTTTTTTAGCTGTTTTCTTATTTGCCATCGCCACCTCCTATTATGCTCCCCATACTTTGAGCAATTTTAGCTTCTAGTGCTTTTATATCGACAAGTAAATCATCGCTTTTTTTAGGTGGTGTGTATTTATAAAAATATCGTGTAAAAGGTATTTCTACCCCTACTTTGGTCTTGGCTGTATCATATGTGTAATTAGGCACAAAAGGTGCGACTTCTGTTTGCAAGTATGAATCTATATCAACTGACACAAAACTTCCGTCCTTGCTAACTGCCCTATAGGAAATATTCTCTACATCTGCTTTTTTCTTGTCTATTATTAGATTGCCTTTGCGGTCGTATTGCAAGTTGCCTTTATCATCCAACATAGGCTGCTCTACAAATACTTTGTGATAAAAGAAAAAAGCATTCGGAAATATTCTGCAAAAGTCATTTTCTTTGTTTTGTTGATAAATGGTTATGATGTCGCTTTTATGCGTTTCTTTAATTTCACGCCGCTTGTTACCTAGTGATTTCGGTTTTAGGTCTGTCCAAAATAATCCTTGTCCATTACCCACAAAATTATCTTCCTTAGTCAAGTTAGCATTGATAAGCTGCACAAAACCTTTTCGCTTTGTGCTCTTATTCTTTGATAATATCCAAATATAAGTGGCTATGCCTGTATTATAAAACATTTGCTCGGGCAAAGCGATAATAGCTTCTAACAAATCATTCTCTAATATATAGCGTCTAACTTCACTTTCGCCACCCTCGGCATCACCGCTAAATAATGGACTGCCGTTATGGATAATTGCCATACGCCCATCGTCTTTTAGCTTGTGTAACATATTTTGCATAAAGAGTAATTGCCCGTCATTTATTCTTGGCAGTTTAGGCTTAAAACGAGTGCGTGGGTCTAATTGCTCTTCCGCTTCTCTTTTGACATGCTCTTGGTCGATTTTCCACTCCACTCCAAAGGGTGGGTTGGTTATACAAATATCAAACTTTCGCATATCATCAAACCAAAAATCTTCGCTTAGTGTGCTACCCAACTTTATATTAGATGGGTCTTCGCCTCGTATAAGCATTTCTGCTTTGCAGATAGCATAAGCATCGGGATTAACATCTTGCCCAAACAAGACTACCTCATCATCACTTTTACCAAGCCTTTCTCTCGCCCGTTGTTTTGCGGTAAAAAGCATTCCTCCTGTTCCGCAACAGCCATCATACACTTCTATAATTTTATCCTTTTTACCAAAGACTTCCGCATGCTCGGCTAAAATTAAATCAATACACAAATCAACTATCTCGCGCGGGGTGTAGTGGTCGCCCGCCTCGGCGTTGGCTTTGTATTCACGGATAATCTCTTCAAAAATATATCCCATACTATGTTGGTCAACAGAAGTTAAACTAAAATCAATATCGGCAAACTCCCGTATCATTTCTAGCAAATGGTTACCCTTTGATAGATTTTTGACTTCTTTTTGAAAATCAAGATTGTCCAAAATATCTTGGACATTCTCGCTGAATGCTTTTATATATTCAACAAAATTTATTTTAATGTTTTTGATGTCACCCAATAAGTCACTAAAAGTAATGCACTTAGAATTATAAAAAGGCACACCGCATCTTTTCATAATAGCGGCTTCTTTTTGTTTTGACTCTAACTTAGCAAAAACTTCTAAGGCTTTTTTTATCTCTTCATTCTTTTCTTCCAGCATACAATCAAAGCGGCGTAATATACAAAAAGGTATAATTACATTGCCATATTTTTCGCTTAGATAAAGCCCACGAAGCTTATTCGCAACGCTTTTTAGAATATGCTTAATCTTGTTATCAAGCTCTGGTCTATTCTTTATCATTGGTTTAGTCATTATTGTTTTCCTCTTCGATGATGCGAATCAACTCCACATTTTTGAATATTTTTGGGTTGCCCTTTTTGCCAACCATTACTTCTTCTTCTATAAGCCCTGCATTCTTAAAGTTTTCTAAATATGCTGTAATAGTGTTCTTGTTGGGCATTTCTATTTTTGGCTTGCCACTAGCTTTATCAACACAAATTACAATCTCTAAATCCTTTCTAGTAAAATATACTTTTGTAAACATTATTTTAATAATGCCTTTAATCAACTCCGTATGCCCCTTAAAACCACGCTCCTCATTGATGTATTCTGTAGTAGAATACCCATCAACTTTTGCAGATATTGCATTAACCAGCGACAGCGTTTTTTGTGCTGACTTCAAAAAGCTAGTCAACGTGAACTCCACGAATGGCACATAATCACCGTCATCACAATCCTGCAAAAATTGATAATACTCTGATTTGTGCGTGTTGATAAAATTACTTGCATACAATATCGGTGCACATAAATAATTCTTTTGCACCATAAGCAAAATATTGATTATCCGTCCCGTGCGTCCGTTACCGTCTTTATATGGGTGAATTTTTTCAAACTGCTGATGTGCAAGAGCGATTTTGATAAGCGGATGAATTGTGTAAATATCATCACTATAAACAAACTCTAACATATCATCCAAAAGGTTTTTAATAACCCCTTCGCCATGTGGCGGGGTATAAACAATTTCTCCTGTCGCTTTGTTGACTATGCGAGTAAGGGATGTTTCTATTTTCGGGCTATTTTTCCGCACTCCCGTTTCACTAATGCCAAGCAATGCTTGCATCTGGTCAATATCCTCTCGGTTAAACATCTCTTTTTGAGTTAAGAGACTGCTGCCATATTTTATTGCATCAGTATAGGCGTGCACCGCTCTAGTTTCCTCTGAATCAAAAACGCCAAGAACCGCCTTGAATAACTCGTCATTAGTGGTCTCAATATTTTCAATGCTGCTAGACTGCCTCGCCTCTTGCATGTAAAGTGTGTCAAGAAACACTTCCAGCGATGGTTTTTTCTTTAATTCGTAATTGAGTATCTCAATTGCAACACGAGCCTCCTCCGCCATTTTTAATATAGCGGGGTTTTCTTCAAATTTAATATTAGTAAGTCTTATAAGACCATTGTTTGGAATACTTTTATCCTGCACAAAAAAATCCTCTCGCATAGAGATACCTCTACACAAGAGAATTATATCATAACTACCATATAAATAGCAACTATTATTTATCCCTTTTCTAAACAAAATTTAGGACAAATGATTGTGCTCGTATTGAAACCTATTTAGTCCTGCGGTCTATAAAGTTTTCCGTCAACATCCATTCTATTGTATCTGTTATAAAGGGTTTCATCTGAATCGTACGAAAAATATTCAAACCCTCCAAGATAAGCTATACCTAGATTATAGTCTTTGAATATTTGCTTAGCTAAAGCCGTTATGGTCATAGGCTTGCCACCTTTATATTTTACTGCCTTAGCTCCACAAATAATAGCCTTAACTTCTGGCTTCTTTATAAAATAAATCTCGTCCCCATCTTTTAATCCCATAGAATAAAAATCTTTATTGGGGCGTCTTATAATCTTTTCTTGACCCGTCTCATCTGTTATCTCTTCGTTGTCAGTTTCTCTCTCGGTTACATTTTTTGTGCCCTTTAATGTCTCGGCTCTCTCAATCGCTTTTTCTATACAACCGCTCCAAAAAAACTCTGTCTTTGAACCGCTAGACCTAAAATGACGAAAATCTGCAAACTGTCTATGAATTTCATCCTCTAATCAACATCTTCACATTCAAAAATGGCCGGATAATCATATAAATCAGGCACATTGCTCGATGACAAGTTCCTATCCACAACCTCTAGTTTGGTTGTCTTGCCTATTTTAGTCAAATGTGGGAATGCGGGATTCCTCGCAAAGTACAAAAGACCCTTTTCGCCTGCTCCATATTTTTTAGCCATATATTTTTATCTCCGTTAGAATAGTGTGTATAGTCGCCTACAATAAATATTGTAGCAGATAAACCTATAAAAAACAAGCGAAATCTCCTTACTTATCTACTTTTTATCCTCCAGCTCGGTTAGTATTTCAGTAAGTAGCTCGCCATCTAATTCTCTGCCCATAGAAAGCAATTTTTTTGCTTTTCGTAGCTTTTCTAAATATATTTTAGAGTTATATGCACTAAACAAACTCTCTATTGAGGCAACTGCATCTTCAAATGAAATATCCTTGGCATACGGATAAGTTTTGGAATAGTTGTCCCATAGCTTCTTCAAATCGGTGCTTGCTTTGATTTCGCCAATTAACGCTTCCGTATTATCAAAAATATGCCCCGTGCCCCTTTTGCTTGCCGTTGCTAAAATGGCGGCATAAAATGTTTTGACATCAATTTTATTGCGATACATTTTATCAATGATGTAGCAATCATAAAAATCCCTCATGCGGGTATTCAAAACACTTCTTGACAAAATGGTCTCGATTTTTTCTGATAAAACCGTCTCGATATTATATGAGTATAACTCAATCTTCCGTTTATCTAGCATCGTCTCAATACCAAATTCAATCTCTTTAGGAGTTATTGCATCGCCTTTTGTAATGTCTAGCTTGATGTTATCACGCACCCTGTCAAAGATAACATCAAGGCTTACCCTAAAGCATTCATAGTCGCTTTCGTCCCGAATATTCTCCGCTCCCTTATAAACAAATTCAACATTGTCATCCATCTTAATGGCAATAATTTTCTTGACAGCGTATTCAACAGATTCTAAATGCAACGGCATTCTTTTGATTGTAATATCAATATCCATTGTGGAACGGGCGGCTATTCCTACAAGGGCAGAAATTAGCACGCCTCCCTTAATGATGAATTTTTGTTTTTGCTCCGAAAGAGAAACTCTCTCTAAAAATCTCTCAATAAAATATCGCTTTTGCAAAACCTGTGCGTTAATGCCAGTTTGTCTTGAAAGGTTTTTGATTAAATCGTTTAATTGCCTTGATGTTTTCATAAAAGTGCCTCCATATATCCCCTGATTGTGTCTCTGGCTTTTTTTGTCGTAGCATAGCTCATCAGTTTTGAAATATTTTTGTTTTTAGAACGAGCATACGCCTTGATAACTTCCAAAGCCACATCCTTATCCCCTTTGAAATTACCGGAGCAAAAATCGACAATAGTTTTCTCAATATTAAAGCACCTCACTTCTCTATTAAACATAGTCTTTGTAACAACAATATCCTCTTGTTTGATTTCGGCGCTATAATAAATCTTTGCATTGCCGTCAGTGAGAAGTCTTGAATTATACCCCGATGGCACTGTCACCGAGAACACCAACGGGTCTCGTGTTGTAAACCCCAAAAAATAGGCTGCCGTCTCATGCGAAAAAATAGCCTTATCATACTTGCGTTGCAAAATAAAAGCATCATCAGGCAAGGTCTCGGCAGTGACATAAACACCATGACTGACACTCTCAATCAGCCCCGCCAACTTAGCCTGCCGCAAGCTCTCTCTTGAAATCCCTAGCTTGCTTGCATCCGACGCAAACAGAATTCCGTTATTCTCCGCAGCAAGCTGCATAATTAAATCTAAAGCACTTGACATATGCTCGTATATAATAATATATTTGCGACATAATGTCAAGCAAAAAATCACACCTTTTATTATTTATTTCAAACTATTTTATCAAACTCTTCAAGCCATAAAACCTCGCTAAAGCCTCTCATTCACATTGTGGCATATTTTTTCAACTTCTCTGCACCCCCGTACCAATTAAAAATCCGCCACGGAGAACAAAATTTGTCCAACTTGGCGGAAGAAAACGATAAAAAAATTAAACTTTAGGAAGAAAACATCTTTCAAAAATCCGAGGTAGCCACGGAAATCGCAACTGATTTTTTATTGTTTTTATAAAAATTAAGTATCTTTTTATTTGACAGAATTTTTAACTTTGAATATACTGAATATATTGCTTAAATTGTGGCACATCTGTATATTGATTTTTGCAAAATATATATTAAAGGAGTAAACTTAAACTTATGAAAAGACGCTCAATCGCTCTAATGGTGATATTTACTTTTATCACTTTTGGTATTTATGCTTTTGTATGGACAGTTATGTTCCAAGCAGAATTAAAAAGAACCACCGGTGACGGTGCAGGTGTAGGATTACATATTTTACTAATGTTATTTACATTTGGAATATATGCTTTATATTGGCATTATGCTGCATCGGTTAGATTAATTAAGGCTGGTGCTAGAGATGTTAGTCCGCTAGCAAATCTACTGTTGGCTATCTTTACATTTACTTTTATACCAATGTTACTTAAGCAAATGTCAGCAAATCATATTGCAAATTAAATATGTAATATTGCATAACTAAATAAGTAAATAATATAAAAACATCAAGAGTAGAAAAATCATACTTTTGATGTTTTTTATCAATTACTGATTGTTAGTTCCTTAGAATTACTTGCCCCTAAAACTAAAGACAACTTTACTATTACATATTACTACATATTACTCGCAACATCTCATCAATTGATTTTCTGTTGTTTTTATATTTTTTATAACTCTAAGTAATCCTCATAACTCATATCTCTGTCTAATACCTTAGTATCTTCTATTTCTATTATGCGGTTGGCAACGGTACTCATAATTTCTTCGTCGTGAGTAATAAACATAATGCCACCTTTAAAGTTTTGCATACCTTTATTAAGTGCCGTTATGCTTTCTAAATCTAAGTGATTTGTAGGCTCGTCAAATACTAAAAAATTAGCACCGCTAAGCATCATACGAGAAAGCATACATCTAACCTTTTCACCACCTGATAAAACCTTTGCTTTTTTTAATGCTTCTTGACCACTAAACAACATTCTGCCTAACCAACCACGCAAGTATTCTTCAAATTTTTCTTTACTGTATTGCCCAAGCCATTCCACCAAATTTAAATCCACTCCGTCAAAATAGTAGTCATAGTTTTGAGGTAAATAAGCTGTTGTGATAGTCTGCCCCCATTTTACAAAACCTTTATCGGGCTTTTCTATGCCCATAATAATATCAAACAGCATACTAACAACGGGACTTTTGCTAGTAATAAACGCAATCCTGTCATCTTTTTTTAGCTTAAAGCTAACATCCTTAAAAAAGCCTTTTTTAGTTAAGCCTTCTACTTCTAAAATCTCATTGCCCGCTTCTCTTTCGTACTTAAAATCTATAAACGGATAGCGACGGTTAGAAGGCTTAATGTCAGATAATTCGAGTTTTTCTAACTCCTTTTTACGACTTGTTGCTTGCTTAGATTTAGAGGCGTTAGCAGAGAATCTAGCTATAAAGTCTTTTAATTCTTTAGCTCGCTGTTCGCTCTTTTTATTAGCCTCTTTAGCTTGCCTTTGAAGCAACTGACTTGTCTCGTACCAAAAATCGTAATTTCCTACAAACATATTTATTTTCTTAAAATCCACATCGCAAATATGAGTGCAAACACGGTTAAGAAAATACCTATTGTGCGAAACAATTATAATAATACTATCCTCTAGTTCGTAAAGATAATTTTCTAGCCACTTAACACTTTTGGGATCTAAATTATTTGTAGGCTCATCCAGCACCAAAATATCGGGCTTGCCAAAAAGACTTTGAGCTAGTAGCACCTTAACTTTAACCTTAGGGTCGATATCGCCCATTTTTTGATGAAATAAATCTGAGTCAATTTTGAGTGAGTTTAACAGCGCTTCTGCACTGCTCTCAGCTTCGTAGCCACCAAGTTCTGCAAATTCTGCTTCTAGCTCACCTGCTTTAATGCCGTCCTCATCACTAAAATCTTCTTTAGAATAAAGTGCCTCTCGCTCTAACACTAATTCTGATAAACGCTTATGCCCCGCCAACACACACTCTAACGCCGTAAAATGGTCGTAAAGATGTTGATTTTGTGCTAAAACCGACATTCTATCGCTTTTGTCGATATGAACATCACCTTTATTAGGCTCTATCTCGCCTGTAAGAATTTTTAGAAATGTACTTTTGCCTGCCCCGTTAGCGCCGATAATCCCGTAACAGTTGCCCTTAGTAAACTTAATGTCTACTCCTTCAAAAAGCACTCGGCTACCAAACTGTAGACTTACATTATTAACTGATAACATATTTTTTACTCCTCGCTTATTGCTAAAGCGACAAAGTTAATATTAACACATAGCTCTTCCTTATGACAAGCAAAAAACTATTGACAAATCCAGAGAAATACTTTATCTTATATCCTAAGATTGCACAAAGGTGTGTTTGTTTTTTCGAACCACCTTTTTTGTTATTCAAATATTTTTTGCTATTCCTAAATAGCAAATAGCTAATTAGAAAAATATGGTAAAAAAAATTATAAAAAGACTAATTATAAGTGCATTTATTTTACTTGCCTTTTCATTTATTTTATACGGCAGTATTGTGCTTATGCTTATGTTGCTTCGTGGAATAAGCCTATCCTTTTTTGCAAGTTATTTTACATGGCTTAGAAATATTCTAAGAGGGGATCTCGGATTCTCATTTTTGTTTCAACAGCCTGTTAGCACGGCTATATTAGAACATATTGGAATTTCAGCATTTATAATGTTTTTAGGCTTAACTATTGCCTATCTTATTGCAATACCATTAGGAATAAAATGTGCCACAAAACAAAATTCTAAGTTTGATATAGTTAGCTCTACTTTAGTACTGATTAGCACAGCATTCCCTGCATTTTTCATAGCAGCTATTATCATTCATTTTCTTGCGATTCAATTAGGATTGTTTCCTTCTTTCGGTTTAATTTCGGGCAATTTGCCTGAAGGTACTTCTAACACAGTTATATTTTTTAATCGTATTTGGCATTTAATTTTGCCTGTGTTTACAATCGCCATTTTAAATATTGGTACACTAGCCAGACATACTAAAGCAAATCTGCTAGAAGTTTTAGATAGCGACTACATAAGAACTGCTCGAGCAATGGGAGTTAAAGAAAAAACCGTTATAAATAAGTTTGCACTAAAAAATACTGCCATCCCTCTATCTACTTTTATGGCTAGTGTGCTTCCGACAATATTTGCCGGCACTATGTTTGTGGAAATTGTTTTTTCGCTACCAGGAATTGGCTTTGCCGCCTTTAGAGCACTAATGGCGGGCGATTTTAATTTTGTAATGGGCTTTAATCTCTTTTTAGCGATGCTAACTATTTTAGGTGTTCTTTTAAGTGATATTGTTTACATAATAGTAAACCCCAAAATAAAAACAGCCTAATACTTTTATCTTTCATAAATATCTTTCATAAAAAACATAAAACATCCCTCACTTAAAAACAAGCAAGGGATGTTTTGTATATATTATCATTTTTATCTACTTCTACTGGCTATCCTTATAAATAATCGTAAAAACTCCATATACAACCAAATTAGTGTTATAAGCAGTCCAAAACTAGCTACCCACTCAAAGCGTTTATCTAGTCCTGCCTGTACTATCATTGTCATACGATTTAGGTCTAATAGTATCATAAGCGATGCTAAAATTACCATAACCACATTTATACCAATTGCTAAAGGACCATTACCAAAAAACATCATCCACATATTACCACCAATACCGCCGATAAGTGCTATTAAAAACAATACTAAATTAACAAACAACATGCCGATAAGAGCCGAAATCATAAACTTTCTAAATCCACTACCAACTCTAATTATTCCAGTTGAGTAAAGTATCATCATAATACCAAACACACCGATTGTAGCAAGTAGTGCCGAAAACACCTCTCCACCAAAACCCCAATATGTTACCATAAGTGCCGTAAAGCCCATCGTAAGACCTTGCAATACCGCATAAATACTTCCTGCTATTTTTGTGGCATTAGGATTAAGTATTGCTACAAAACCTAATATAAATGTAAGTATACCGCTACCGATAAGTAGTCCTATTATTAGGTTAAAATTAGCGTAAATATCCATAAAGCTAAAACCTATAAAAGAAGCAATCGCACTAATAAAGGTTAATAACACTAAAAATATACTCTTTCTAGCAATGCCGCCATAAGTAGCCGTTTCTGTTACCGCTACACCTTCATTCATTCTAGAAATTCGCCCAAGAGCTGGATTTCCTGTTATCATAATTTTTTGCTGTCCGAAAATTCTTCGCATAAAGGCTTCTAAAAGCAATCCGCTTTCTTAGTTATGCCGAAGGTTTTTCAAGATCTCCCTCCAAAATAAAATTATATGCCTGTTGAGTAAAAGCTATACTAATTAAAATTTATTACTCTATTTGCTCAACAAAACCATTATAATATATTGATTTTAAAAGTCAAATAAAAAAACTATTTTACAATCTTTTCAAATCATATAAAAAACTCTCAACTTTTTGCACAGCGGTTTTTAGGTTTTGCATACTTGTAGCATAACAAGCACGAATATAGTTTAAGCCTTCGGCTCCAAAGCCACTGCCAGGAACTACTGCCACCTTTTGGGTTAAAAGTAATCTTTCAGCAAAATTATCGCCTGTTAAGTCTGTGCTTTTAACAGATGGAAAAGCGTAAAAGGCTCCTTCTGCCGAATTACAGGTTAATCCCAATCGATTAAAGCTATCAATTACAAATACACGACGCTCATTATAGCTATCCCGCATTTTTTTAACTGTGATAAATTCTTCTTTTTTGCCCTCTTCTAAAGCAGCAATAGCAGCATATTGACCCACTGTAGGGGCACTCATTATAGTATATTGATGCATTTTAACCATAGCGTCCATAATCTCTTTAGGGGCACCAACATAACCTATCCGCCAGCCCGTCATAGCAAATGCTTTAGAAAATCCACTTATATATATGGTTCTGTTTTTCATATCCTCCAGCGATGCCACTGAGGTATGTATGCCGGAATATGTTAATTCTGCATAAATCTCATCTGCTATAACTAATAAATCGTGCTTTTTTATTATAGGAATAAGCACTTGCAACTCTGATTTAGTCATTATAGCACCCGTTGGGTTACAAGGATAGGACAAAATTATCGCCTTTGTTTTTTTAGTAATCGCTTTTTCTAATGCCTCGGGAGTTAACTTAAAATTGTTTTCGAAAATTGTTTTTATAGGTTTGGGAACACCTCCGACAAGAGTAATATTTGGAGCATAACTAACATAACCAGGATCTGTTAAAAGCACTTCTTCACCCGGATTTATAATTGCTCTAAGTGATAAGTCTATAGCTTCACTGGCACCAACTGTAATAAAAATTTCCGTATCTGGACGATAGCTTACTTCAAAACGAGTTTCTAGATAGTCGCTGATTGCAACACGCAAAGCATACTCTCCTTGGTTGGAAGTATATGCTGTTTTGCCTTCTTTAATAGACTTTATTCCAGCTTCTCTAATATAATCTGGCGTTATAAAATCCGGCTCTCCCACTCCAAGTGATATAGCATCTTTTATAGTAGAAGCTATATCGAAAAATTTTCTAATTCCGCTAGGCGGTATATTTTGTACTGTTTTATTTATTTTATTTTCGTAATTCATAAATTATCCTAATGTTTATCTATTATATTCTGTAGATACTCTTTAGTTAAATTATTATCAGCAAAAGCTTTATCTATATTGTGAGTGTGAATAAAATTATCTGATAAACCTAATGTTATGATACGCATACCTCGTTTGATTAAATTGTTTTTATTATAAAATACTAGTACGCTATTGCCGAAACCACCATTTAGAGCATTATCTTCTAGAGTTATTATTAAAGTATTTTCTTTTGCTATCTCTGTTAAAAGTTCTTTGTCTAACGGCTTTACACTTCTAGCATTTATAATACACGCACCTTTTGTTCCAGTTGCTAGTTTTAACATACGATTACCTACAGCTAAAATATATTTGTTGTAATCGCAATCTCTCTCTTGGCTATCCTCTCCAAAACCTTCTACAAACGGAAATGATTCCCACTTACCAACTTCAAACTCTGTTGCAAAACCATAATTTTTCTCGTATGATTTCGGGTATCTTATTACTAGCGGAGCATTAAACTCCGTCGCAAACTCTATCATTGCTTTTAACTCGTCGCCGTCCTTTGGGCTAAGCACAGTCAGGTTAGGAATGCTAAATAGATAAGATAAATCAAATACTCCTTGATGAGTAACTCCGTCTGCACCCACAACTCCTGCCCTATCTATTAGAAAGATTACCGGTAGATTATCTATAGCAACATCATGAATAATTTGGTCGTAGCCTCTTTGCAAAAACGAACTATATAGACATACAAACGGCTTTAGCCCGCCTTTAGCTAAACCGCCTGCTAGTGTTACAGCGTGACCCTCTGCTATACCAACATCAAAAAATCTATCATTATATGCCTCACCAAAGCTCTCTAAACCTGTACCTTGCGCCATAGCCGCCGTAATGGCACAAATCTTATCGTTGTTTTTTGCTAATTCACAGAGCGTTTCTCCTACTATATCCGAAAATTTTTGTTCACTTTTTTCACCTAACGGTGCTAACCCGTGATATGCACTCGGATTATTTTCAGCATCTTCAAAACCTTTACCTTTTTTAGTAATTACATGTAGTAACACTGGTCCGTTTATGCTAGTTGCTTGAGAAATCATTTTTGTAAGATTGCCCAAATCATGCCCATCATAAGGACCGTAATATCTAATCCCCAACTGCTCGAACATTTTATTTGTGCCGACAAGCGTACTAAAAATTCGTCTGATTTTGTCTAAGAACTTAAATAAGCCATGCCCAATAAATGGTATCGCTGATACAACACGACGAGTTTTTTGTTTAAAATTTAGGTAACTAGGAGCAATCCTTAACTTAGTAAAATATTTACTCATACCGCCGACATTTTTTGATATACTCATATCGTTATCGTTTAGTATGATAATAACTTTTTCGTTACTGGCACCCAAATCATTAAGTGCCTCCAATGTTAAACCGCCTGTTAATGCCCCATCACCAACGACGCAAACGATCATGCGGTTTTCATTTTGTAACCTACTTGCCCTTGCTAGCCCAACCGCAACCGATAACGCATTAGAAGCATGCCCCGCTATAAAAGCGTCATGCTCACTTTCACTCGGCTTTGGAAATCCTGATATTCCTTCATCCGTTCGTAAATTCTCAAAACCTTCTACTCTGCCCGTCATCATTTTATGAGCATACGCTTGGTGACCAACATCCCATAGAATTTTATCTTGTGGAGAATTTAAAACACTGTGAAGTGCAATAGCAATCTCGACTGCACCCAAACTCGACGCCAAATGTCCTCCAGACTTTATAGAGGTTTGCGTTATATATGCCCGCAGTTCTAAAGCATATTCCTTTTTTTGCTCTAGAGTTAATTTTTTCAACTCGCTTGGCAAGCTGATTTTATGTAAGTATTTGTAATCCATTAAGATTAAAAATCTATGAAAATTAAAACCAACTGAATTGTAGAGGCGGACATTAACCGCCCCTATAATTTAGCAGTTTTATTTATCGTTTAGCTATTATTTATTTTAACTTCTATTGCTTTCTAAGTGCAAACTTTAGTGCTAAATCCTTAAAAAAGTTAGTATTTTTACCCTCTAATTGTTTCAATACTTTTATTGCTCTTTGCGTACTATCACCTAGAGTTTGCGTGGCTCTACTTTTTCCGTATATGTTTACAAATGAAGTGTTATTATCTTTTTTGCCTTTGTCGTTGTAATCTAACACATCATCTCTGATTTGAAAAGCATAACTAAAGTAGTCGGCAAAATTTACCATATGCTCTATTTCCTCTATGCTAGCTCCACCTAAAATCGCACCACTAGCACACGGAGCTATAATTAAATTACCTGTTTTATGCCTAACCACAAACTTTAAAGTATCGCCAGAAATCGTGTCGCCCGCCTTTATATCTATAACTTGCCCCGCAATCAATCCTCTAGCCCCCATACTTTTAGCTATATAATTACTAGCCTTTAGATACTTTTTATAATCTTCACTAGCAAGCGAGGCTTCAATAATCAGTTCATACGCTAGATTAAGTAACGCATCGCCCGCCAAAATCGCAACACCCTCGCCAAAGAGTTTGTGGTTAGTTGGCTTACCTCGCCTAAAATCATCATCATCCATACTGGGCAAGTCATCGTGAATTAAGCTATAAATATGAATACATTCTATAGCAACAGCAAACTTTATAATATTTTCGTTAGGCTCGCCTGCAAACATTTTATAAGTCTCAAGAAGTAATATAGGACGCAATCTTTTACCGCCGTTTATTAAACTATATTCCATAGCTTTATAAAGTAGCTCCGGAACATCTTTAACATCTGCGAAAACTCGCCTTAGTTGAGTTTCAAAATTCTCAACCTTTTGATCATATAATTTTTGAAAATTCATTAGTTAATTTAACGGTTCTTCAATTAGCTTACCCATTTCCTCTTTTATAACACTAATTCTATTTTTCGCAATATGTAGAGAACTTAGACATTCCTTTGTTAAAGAAAGCCCTTCTTCGAAAAAAGCAATTCCTTCCTCTAATGGAAGATTTTTATTTTCTAATTTTTTTACTAAATCCTCTAGCGAGGTTAATTTTTTTTCAAAACTCATATTTTTTGTTGCCCGAAAACTATTTGCATAAAAATTGCTAAAAAAATCAACTATCGCAATTTTAACCAAAACTTTTTCAAGCCTTAATCCTTTTCCATAACTTTCGCCCCGACTTTACCATCAGAGTAAAAAATATTTATGTTATCGCCCAGCTTTAGATATTTGGCACTTACTACGGCTTTTTTATCTTTTTCTATCCTAGCGTAACCTTTAGAAAGCATTTTTAGCGGGCTAGCACTATCTAACTTTACTGATAACGAAGCTAATAACATTTCTTTTTCCTGAAGTAAGTTATCTACAGCAAAGTTAAGTCTCGCACTAAGCATTTTTGTATTAGCTGTTGCTAATGTAATTCTATCACCAGCAAATCTCTCAACTGAAAAGCTGGCTAACATCGCCCTTGCGTAATTAGCATTATACAGCTTATCTAAATTTTCCGCAAGCAATAAACCTAAAGTAACTACTTTATTATATACACTAAGTAATTTTTCCGCCACAAAACTTGCCGAAGCACTCGGCGTTGGCATTCTAAGATCACTAGCGTAATCGCATAGCGTTGTATCTGTTTCGTGCCCAACAGCCGAAATTGTAAACACCCTACAGCTACTAACTGCTCTAGCAATACCCTCGCTGTTAAAAACCGATAAATCCCCCGCCGAGCCTCCGCCACGCATAACAACTACTACATCTGCAATATCATTATTATTAACAACATCTAATGCTTTAATAATATCTGCCACGGCCTCGTCACCTTGCACTCTAACAGGATAAAATTTTACATCCACTTTAGCCTTGCTATTAAATAAAATCTCGGTAAAATCGTGCCTAACTGCCCCCGCATCACTAGTAATAAGTAATACTCGATTTATAAATTTTGGGAGTTGTTTTTTATTACTAAAAACCCCCTCTAATTGAAGTGTCGCTTTTAGCTTTAATAAAGCTAATGCCTCTTCCCCCTCGCCTACTTTTTTAATTTCTCTAGCTACAAAACTAATTTTAGAATTTTTCGCCCAAAAATTGACAGCTCCTGTTATCTCTACTTTAGTACCGAGAGGAATATCCTCATAGCAAGAAAAAAGCGAACACGACAACCTACTATGTTCGTCTTTTATAGTAAAAAAAGTATTAGTTCCAACTTGCTTAAACTCCTCAATTTCTCCCACTACAACTACACTATGAAGAATAAGTTCGTCATCAAAAACACCTTTTATATAGTTTGTAAGCTCTGACACAGATAATATGCGTTTTTTATTCATTATAACTTTGTAGCTTTTAGCGTATTTTTTAATAACATAGCAATAGTCATCGGTCCTACTCCACCGGGTACTGGTGTAATATGCCCTGCTACTTTACTCGCCCCATCAAACTCCACATCGCCGTATAATTTACCTTCAAAGCGATTTATCCCCACATCTATAACAGTTGCGCCAAACTTAATCATATCGCCTGTAATAAATTCTTTTTTACCTATTGCAACAATTAAAATGTCAGCTTGCCTAGTATGATAAGCTAAATCATTTGTGAGAGAATGACAAACCGTAACAGTAGCGTTTTCAGCCAGCAACATCTGTACTAGTGGTTTACCTACTATGTTACTCCGCCCCACTATAACAGCATGCTTGCCTTCAATTGATTGACCCGTTGATTTTATTAGCTCTACACAACCGCTTGGCGTACAAGGTGCTAGACAATCTAAACCTAATGCTAGCTTGCTAGAATTTATCATAGTAAAACCATCGACATCTTTATTAGAATTTACCGCTTGCAGAATTTCTTGTTCATTTAAGTGTTTCGGTAGTGGCAACTGAATCAAAATTCCGTCTACGCTACTATCGCTATTCAACTTTTCTATAAGCAATAAAAGGTCATTTTTATTAACCTTCTTATCTAGTTTATATTCTACCGATTTTATGCTACTCTCGCTACACGCCATAACTTTATTTTTAACATAAACCTCGCTAGCAGGATTATTGCCAACCAAAACAACAGCAAGACAAACCCTCCTAGCTTTTTTTCTAATAAATTCCTTTGCTTTAGTAGCAACTTCCTCTTTAATTTTTTGGGCAATCGCCTTGCCGTCTATAATTACTGTATTCATACTTTATAATTCTCTAATAACTCCTCTTTTTTGTCTATAACGCTTGATAACACACCATGAATAAATTTTGAGGATTTTTCGCTTGAATACATCTTTGCTAGCTCTAATGCTTCGTTAAGAGCCACCAAGTCGGGAATATCATCTAAAAACAAAATCTCGCCAACTGCCAAAAGTAAAAGTGCTAAATCTACTTTATAAATCCGCTCTAACTTAAAACCTGTTGAAAATTCGGCAATGGTTTTTTGTAAAAAATCAAAATTATTATCAACGGTGCTTAAAAGCGTATCAAAAAAATCGGCTTGCCCTTCTAGTTTTTCTTTGGCTACCGATTTACTAAACTCATTTCTTTCGCCCGAAATTAACTTTTCGTAAACAAGTGCAAAAGCATACTCTCTTGCTGTTTTTCTTTTGATAGATTTAATCTCGTTTCCCATTTTCTGTATTTTTTCGCTTTCGTTATTCATTATTTTTTTCTTCTTGCTTTGAAGTTAGCTCTTCTCCATTTTCAATTGTGATTTGTGTATAAAGCGTTGTGCATTGCTCCTCAATTCCCATAACATGAACATTTATCCTGCCTACTTTTTTATCCGTCATGGTCTCTAATGCCTTTTTAACATTTTCTTGCACCAAAAAAGCAACCTCTGTGCAACGAATTCCTTTTACAACAGAAATAAATACATCTACAGACAAATCTTTTAAGCCTTCCTCTGTGCGAACTCCCCGCCCTTCTAGCTTGGCAACACCTTTTACCTCAAGTGATGCTAAAGATATAACATTGTGAAGTACTTTAAACGAGTAATTCACTTTGCCTGCATTTTTTGCTCTAAATCTACTTCCTAATGGCATAAATTTTTAACCGTTGTTGTAGTTACATTCTGTAAACCAACATGGAAACGCATATGACAAACTAATAACAACAACAAGAACTAAAATTGATACAAAAATTCCTACTAATGCTATAATATTAAACATACGTAAATTTCTACAAGTACATTTATCTAAAAACACTTTTAGAGTCGGTGCTGCCAATAACATACACAGCACAAACATACTTGCAATATAGTAAGCATTGCCCAAGTTTACATTAAATAATGCTACAAAAAATGTAAGTATAGATACTATTACCAACACTGCCGTAAATAACAACACACATACATTTAATGTGCGATGTTTTTTAACTGCCATTAACTCATCAAGTGTCATTGGTTTGTTTTTCTCGCAAGCAGTCTCGGCATTATCTAATGCTTCTGCCATTGTATCTAATCTGTTATCTGGTCTGTTTTCCATATTCATAATCATCCGAAAATTCTTGACACAAAAATCATTAAAACAAACTAATTGATATGATTTTTACCGAAGTATTTTCAATATTAACTCCTTTGCTTAATTTTCTAAGCAACAACTACTTAAAGTATAAAAAAAATCTCACTAGCCGTCAAGTTATTTTTATCTTATCTGAATTTGTTTTTATTATATTTAAGATAAATTTTAGCTTTATGGTGCCATTTTTGTTATAGCAAAGTAGACTAAAAGTATCAAAGCTAAAATGGAGCTAAAACTCTTAGCAACACTACTTTATTTTCGTCAATTACAAAAACATAAACAAAGTACAATTCTAAGAAGTTTTTGCCGTGTAATTTTATTATACATTCTAACATAATTTGCATTTGTCAAATCACCAACCCAATAAGCACTATAAAAAACTCAAACTGATTATTTGTTACTTTGCCAATAAATATCTAAATTAACTAAAATAATAAAATTATTTTTCATTTCTAATTTCCCACTCTTATTTAAGCCCTATCCTACTTTTTAAATCATCCAGCGCATTATGTCCGGCACATTTTAGTCTAAAATTGCGTACGGCTACCTCTAAAATAACGGCAACATTGCGGCCTGTTTTAACAGGAATGGTTTGCATCGGTACATTTATATCTAAAATATCGTAATACTCCTCGGTTGCTCCTAGCCTATCGTATTCCTTGGTGCTATCCCAATCCTCCAAATTTATAACTAAATCAATTTCCTTATCATCCACTATAGCACTTGCCCCATACATCAAGCTAATATCTATAACTCCAAGACCTCGCACTTCCATAAAGTGCCTAATAGTAGCGGGACTACTACCCACTAACCTATTGCCAATTCTTTTAATATTTACCGCATCATCAGCAACGAGCCTGTGCATTCTACCAAGAAGCTCTAGTACTGTCTCACTTTTACCAACCCCGCTTTTACCAACTATTAAAACACCCATTCCATAAATATCCACTAGCACACCGTGTTTTCGAGTTGAAGGTGCTAATAGTTCGCTTAGATACATACTTAAATCACTAAAAAGTACTGTAGATCTAGCTTGGCTACCTAGCACTACCCTATTATATTTTTGAGCCGCAAATAAAAACTTCTCGCAAGCATCAAGACCGCTAGAAAGTATAACGCACGGAATATCACGCTCAAATAATGCATCAACCGCTATCTTTCGTTGCTCTTTATCCAAAGTACAAATATAAGCTGTTTCTTGCTCACCGATAACTTGCACTCTGTCTGAAGCAAAATACTTGTGAAAGCCCGCTAAAAATAAGCCGGGACGGCTTATATTACTGGTACTGATATGCAAATGCGTATTGCTACCTGTATACATAGGCATTAAACATAATTTTTTACAAAATTCATCTATCGTTACAGCCACCGTTTCAGTTTGCTTTTGAATTTTTATTTTTTTAACTGAATTGTTCTTTTTCATGAAATTAATCCTTGTCTTCGGCATCATTAACCCCTTCGATTTTTTCTGCCACTACTTTTTTTCTTTTTAAAACTTTATCTAACATTGCTTTTATTGACTCATCGCCCGAATTAAGCACAAGTAATGTCATACAAATCATAAAAAATGCTCCGCCGATTAACAAATTAAATAGACTGCTTAAATTAACAAAAAGCGATAATAAAATCAATCCTATTGCCATCGCAAGCAAAATTGCGATTCTTGCGATTTTTATTTTTGAAAATAACCACCACACATCCTTTTTAACATAAATTAACTCTACTGTCAAAACAAGAATTTCGGCTATCAGAGTAGCAATAGCTGCCCCAATAATGCCGAGTATCGGAATAAGTATAATATTTAGTATCAAACACATCACAGCTGCTATAGATACAACGACAATAACAAACCTTTCTTTCTTTAAAGGAATTAGATACTGAAGTCCAATAATGTTTGTTAGAGTCGCTATAAAAATAATAGCAGCATCTATTCTTAGAACTATAGCCGAGCCCGTAAATTCGTAACCTAATAAAAGCAATATAATATCGTAAGCATAAATCGCTAAAAATAGAACAATAGGAATCGCTATGATACAAATAACATTAACTGCTCTAGCTAGTAGCTTTCTAAAGTCATCCACTTTGTTATTTTCTACATAAAAGGTGATCCTAGGCACTAGCACCGTTATAATAGAGGCGACTCCTACTAGTATCATACGAGCAATCTTTATACCAACGCTATATAAACCGACATATTCTTCGCCTAGCATAAAACCCAGCATGACGGTTCCTAAGTTTGCTATAACACTTCCGCCTAAAACCAGCAATAAAAATAAAAATATCGGCTTTAGGTGCCGCTTAAAGTTATATTTTTGCAACCTTTTAAATGAAACGAATTTTCTAGCATATAAAATCGAAACAATACTAGAAATTACTCCCAAAGAACTTATTATTAAAACATATCTATATAGATGCTCGGGACTTCTAACAAAACTAAATAAAAACACTATCTGCAAGCAAGTTAGAATCATTGTTCTTATGGATAAAAACTTATATTTCTCTTTAGCTTGAAGCAACCAAACAGCGTTAATCGCCCTTAAAAAACCTTCTATTGCTATAAATATAATTAAAAAATAATGACGGTAAATTTCTTCTATAAAAAAGCTAATTGTAACTAAAGTAAAAAATGAAATTATAGCAAAAACCACATTAAGTATATAGATTTCTTGAAAGTTTTGCGACAAATTATGCTTATCATTTTGATACATTGCACACTGCCTTACCGCATATATAGGTATGCCTAAAGATGCAAATATAATAAAGTAACCAACAAAGCCAGTCAAGAAACTATTTATCCCAAGACCTTCGGGCAATAAAATGCGTGCAAAATACGGAAAAGTAATTATAGGCACTAGTAAACCTACAACTGTCATTATCATATTGTACATCGCATTTTTTTTAATGCTTGGTTTTTGTTCTAAATTTTCTGTCATTTTACTGTATACTAGCTATACCATCGCTAAAAACATCTAAAGGTTTATTGTTTAATACAGCTTTAAAAACCTCTACTAATCTCTCTGCCGCTATGTCGGCATTTTGCTCATTATAAATTGTATTATAAGCATTAGCACTCATCTCTTGCCTTAGTCTTTCGTTATCTAAAAGTTGTAGAAATTTAATATAAAAATCATTTTTACATTTATTCTTAAAAACAAAACCGTTTATTCCGCTTTTTAATAAAAATGGCACAGACCCAATTTTATCGCTTGCTAAACAAGCACAAGCTGACGCCATAGCCTCGTTTAGGACACATCCCCAGCCTTCACATGAATTTGAGGGAAACAAAAATATATGCGATTTTTGCATTTGCTCTATTACTTCGCTCGGCTTTTTAATTCCTAAAAATACTATATGGCTTTCCAGTTTTTTATTTTTCACATAATCCGTTAGTTTTTTATAGTAAGCCACATTCTCATTACCGTTGCCTATAATACTAAATCGAATATTCTTATATTGTTGCCTTACCTTTTCCACCGTTTTTATCGCTAAATCGCAACGCTTCCAATCAATTAGTCTACCGGCAAACAGTACTTCTATTTTCTCAGATTTTTTTTGCTCTAATAGATATTCCAACGTTTGTTTTTCTACAAATGGAAAATATCCCAATTTAAATGTTGTGCCTCTAAAACCCAACTGTCTATAGTAATCCTTTTTTACAAACGCTCCATACGCTAATAAATATGCGTTAGGATTTTTATATTGCTTTTTTTGTGCTTTTTTTATTTTGATTATATATCTTGCGATTGCTCTAAGTTTGCGATATAAGCTCTCAGCTTTAATAAGTCTTTCATCTGCATAAAAAATAATTTTTTTTTGCTTTATACGATCTTGTATAAACTTTTGTGATGAATCGCCCGCTATAACAATATCGGCTTTATTACATAAGCTTATTGCCTTATCAAAACATTCATCGTTTTCATAAGCCCTATGTACAAACGGATATAAGCTGTTCATATCCTGCCAGCCCATATCCAACCTAAGTTGCTCCGATGGCTTTTCGGCTATAAATGTAAAATCACATAATTCTGTCATTTTTTGACAAAATCTTAATTGATGGTGATTTAAAAAATTAGAACAAAATACTACCTTCATTACAATTCTCCTTCGTAAATATCGTGCCATAACTTATTAGCATCAATATTTTCAAACAATATAGACTTTTGATTAGCTCGCATTTCTTCTCTTCTATTTTCTTCAAATAAAAATTTAACTTTTCGATAAATATCCTCTGCCTCTGTTTTAGCTATTAGCCCTGTTGTGCCGTCTACTATCATTTCATCTACTCCGCCAACAAGAGTCGTTACTGTCGGCACACAAAAAAAACGAGCCTCGTTTATAACTGTGCAGTATGATTCGTGACGAGAGCAGTGTACAAAAATATCGGAGTTGGCTAAATACGAATATGGATTTAGTTGATTGCTTAAAAGAAAAAAATAATTCTCTAGATTATACTCAATGATTTTTTGCCTTATTTCTTCTTTTTTATCTCCATCTCCTATAATAAACCATCTAAATTTACATTTATCTTCCTTTAAGCGTTTTGCTACATCTAAAGCTATATCATATCCTTTTCCGTAAGATAAAGCACCTATAGATATAATTTTTGTATCTTGAGTTTCTAAAAATATCGAACTTAAGTTATCTATGCTACTAGCAAGCATTTTCATATTGTCAAAATCAATGATATTATACATTATTTTTATTTTTGAACTGTGTTTTTTTAGAATATTTGCATTTATGTTATGAACATGCCTGCCATTAGCAAAAACATATCTAAAATCTTTAGCGAGTTTGTAAAAATGATTGGGGTTATACTTTGTTTCTTCTAAGTTATCGTGCATCCAAGCTACTTTTACCTTAGCGTTTACTTTAGTAGCACAATATTTCATAAGCGGAGTTTGCTTAAAATCATAACAAACAACAATATCATACTCATTTGGAAAATTCTCTATTTTTTTCCAAGAGCTTGATTTTGGCATAGAGGTGTTAAAAATCTTTTTAATAAAAATACTAAACGCTTTTATAAAACGTCCTTTTTTAAGGGCTATTTTAAATACTTGTTTATTAGAAATAGTAGAATCTAATTGATAATAAAAACGCTTATCAATAGGCATTTTTATTATAGTAACATTTTTAGGAACTTCTTTTATTAACTCGCCGTTATCTATATCTAAAAGTCCTAGATGAATTTCAAAATCTGTAGTAGCTTTCATTAAATTTATCATTACCCGCTCTAGTCCACCCATTCCCATTTTACTATGGATAAAAAGTATTTTTTGCAATTCACTCAACCTCCTTATCTAATATAACTTCTTTAAATTTTTGAATAGCAATAATGTCTTCATATTTTGTTAAAAACACTTCTCTATTATAACCATTTTGTTTTTGAATCAAGTTGTTGTCTAACCTGAAATTGATTTTTTCGACAAATTCATTCGTTGTATTGCATAAATCACCCACTAAATTAAAATCTAATTCATAACCCTCAAATGCTTCGTCTGTGCCAAAAATTGTTTTGCCATACATTAAGGCTTCACAAGTTTTTACCTTCATACCGCTGCCTTCAAAAATTGGTGACACTATAAAATCTACTTTTTTGTACCAGCTAGCAACATCATCTGTTTCGCCTATTACTATTACATTATCTCGGCTAAGCTCTTCTCTAACGCTTTCAAAACCTTTGCCAACAATGTAATAATCCGCATTTGTTTTTTCTGCTACATTCTCTACAAACCACTTAATTCCATTATAATTAGGCGGAAAAAATGAGCCTAAAAATAAACCGATTTTTTTATTATTTTCCTCTTCTGTCTCAATTTGATTTTCGTTTTCGATAAAAGTATTTTTTAGAGTTATGGGTAAAAAATGAATCTTTTTTGTGTTTACTAATGGATATTCTCTTATTAATCCTAATCTATCTCTATTATTAAGTACGATAATTTCATCTGAGTATTGTACCGCACTTTGTTCGTTTTTTCTAACAATTCTAACTAATTTTTTTTCGACATCTTTAAAATATTTAACTTCTACATTATGAAAAAAAGTGATTTTTTTAGCGTTTAGATTTTTAAGTTTTTTTAATAAATTGCCATGAAACGACTGATCTAAATAAATAATATCAAAATCACCACTTTTTGCTAAATGCAAAATAGCTCTTACCTCTTTATTAGTAAAACAAATACGACAAGATAAAAATTTGCCTATTTTATTTAAAATATTAGTTTTTTTAGGTGGAGCAACAAGCGTAACATCAGAAAACAAACTAATCAATTCATAATTGCGTTTAGCTATCATAGCACCACCACCCTTTATATTAGGCGAGGCTACATCAATTCCTGTTATAAATAATACTCGTTTCATTTTTTATTTGGTTGTTTTTTATTAAAGACAAACTCTTCAAAAATTTCTAAGTGCCTTGATACCATTTTTTCATAGGTGTAGTGTTTAGCAACTCCGATTGCGTTTTGTTGCAGTTTTGATAGTTTTTCTGTATCGAAAATTGTTTCTTCAATTTGTTGAACTAAAATAGAGATATTATCTACAGGAATTACATAACCATTTTCATTATTCCTTATCATTTCTAATCCTGCGTTACACATATCAGTTGTAATAATAGGCAGTCCGCTTGCTAATGCTTCATTTATTACTAAGCCCCAAATTTCATATCTTGTCATAAGGGTAAAAATATCGGATGCTTTATAATAATCCATTAACTCAGCCTTAAAAATATGTGACACAAAATGAATCTTTTCATTATTGCCTTTCAAACTCAAAAGTTCCTCATTCGGCTCACCACCTATTATATAAAAGCCTATATTTTTATCCTTTAGCTGCTCTGCCGCTTTTATAACAACATCCATACCTTTTCTATGGATAAAACTACCAACCGAAACTACTGTTAAGTCTTCTACAATTCCTAGCTTTCGTTTTAATTCGATTTTATCTACCAAATCTAAATCTATTATATCATTTTCATAAACAGAAGTAAAGGGGTATACAAAAATGTTTTGAAGATTCGCCCCATAATATGCTAACTGCCTAACTGATGCCTCTCCTGTCGTTATGTACATCGATGCTTTTTTTATAATCCACCGCTTATACCATTTTTTTAGAAAAAACTCTTTTTTAGGAATAATTCCTCCATCAGAATTTAGTATAAACGAAATTCTTTTTCGTTTTAGATATCTTATTGCAATTTGTTGTGTTGGACTAGAATAACCACCAATAATAATAACATCCCACTTTTTAACAAGGTATTTTTTAACTTCTCTGCACTTTGCTTTATCTACATCTGTTCTTTTACCTTTTAGAAAAATGGCTTCATAATTCTCTGCTTTAAATTCTTGCCAAAGAGTATTTCTTTCACTACTGTTATTTAATTCAAATAATACAGTAAGATTACATTCTTTGCCTAACTCGTTAAAAAAACACACCCTATAAGGAGACGGCACATTAGTTAAAAATAAAACTTTTTTCATTTTTTAATTATTCCCTATGTTACTTTAGCCAAATATAAAATGTACAAACGGGTAATATCCTCCTTGCATAAGCATTTGATAAATATACATAGACCAATAAATGCCAAAAATTGCAATAGAAGCTACAATAGCTCTAGTTTTATTGTAGTTTGGCTTTAGCAATATTCTTTTGTGTTTCTTTCTAGTATTAGCGGTCACTTTATTGTTTTTTATAGCTTCGACAATAATTAAGGGGATAAAAATTATATCTAAAATTCTAGCATTGTTTGTAAGTCTTCCCATAATCAATTCAAATGGAAAAGCAAAGTACACAAATAGCGATAAAAAGTAAAAACAATATAAAATATTTATTTTTTCGCTAAAATTGCCTTGCTTTATTTGCCAAGCTACTAAACATAAAAGTACTAATCTCGACAATACTCCAACTGAAAATAAAACTGTTTCCGGATAAAATCCTACAAAAGAATAAAAAAACCTCGAACCATAAAAATAAATAAATATTCTAAAACAAAATGCCAAAGTTAGTAATATAAACATAGACAATCCATTAAAATATTTTTTACTAGCCGCATCACTTCTGATATTGAATAACTTAAAAAATAAATGCAGAAAAATAAATGCTAGTCCAATAACTCCTGATATATGAAACAAAATTGCTAAAATCGCACATATCATCGCTTTTATATAATTCTTCTTGTATAAAACATAATAAAATAGTCCAAATAGCATCGCCATAGTCATTAGCTGACGATAAATAGTAGTCATATAAAGAATATAACCTAGCATCAAAATTAAAAATGTAAAAAGCGGACTAGGTGTGATTTTGTTTGCAAAATAAAATAAAATAAATAGTGCTATAGTTACAAATATTACTCTAAAAGCGTAATATGAAAAGCCAAAATTACTAAATATACGCATTATAAATAAAAAAGCAATCTCTCCGTGAATATCATTAAGAGGGCGACCTGATTGAACAGCAGTATAAATTTGTCTATAGGATTCAAAATCTGCTCCCGTTTCGCTAAAAATAAATATAAAAATAAATGCCCAAAAGATAATGATTTTAAGAGCCTTCTCTTTGCCTTTAGCCATAAAAGCAAGTACCATTATTAGCAATGGGAATATTATAAATAGCGGAACTATCGGGTACAAATATATCCTCCAAAAACATTGATTAATTCTTTATAGCATTTATCCCACGAAAAAATGGGGGTATAATTAAATTCTTTAGATAAAAAAGTTAATGTTTTTTCTATGCTTATATCATCCTCTAATAACAATGTTCCCTCGCCTGCTACCTCAGGAATAGATGATACAGGTTTTGCTATAACATGACAACCACATTTTTGTGCTTCTACTACCGGTATTCCAAATCCTTCATAATTAGATAGATACATAAGGCATACCGCTTTATTATATAAATAAACTAGCACTTCTTCATCTACAGGAGGAATGTATATGTGGCTATTCTTTATGCCCGATAATAATATCTTTTCTTCGTCCAATAAGCTAGGGCCACCAACACTTACAAAGTTGTAGCTTTGCGGAAATTGCTTAAAAATCTCTATCGCCTCAATCCAGTTTTTATATCCACTTCTAGCACCTACAAACAACACAAAAGGTTCTTTTATCTCTAATAAATATTGATTTTTATTTTCAATCTCATTAAATTCTTCACTTTCTAAAACTCTAAATTTATCGCTAGCACCGTTATAAATAACTACTATTTCTTTTTCTTCACTCTCTTTAGGACAAAATTTTAGCAAGTCTTTTTTTGTGTTTTCTGAGATACAAATGATTTTTTGTGAATTTTTTATAGCGATTGCCTTTTGTTTATGATGCACAAAAAGTTTTAACCCTTTAGAAAAATGCTCATAAGTAAAATCGTGAACAATTGTGATATTTGTAGCGTTTTTATTTATTGAATAACGATAATAAGATGAAATAAATATATGCTCTTCGTTTTCAATATAATTAACAACTCGATAACGATTAAACTTTTTTTTATATGTGATAATTTTTATATTCGACAAATCTAATTTAGACCAAAATATGTTGTTTTTACAATCACCACTATCTATAAGTGTTAAATCAATATTGTTATCTATAAGAAATCTAGAAATTACCTCGTAAAAATAGAGAGAAATACCGCCGGCTTTTTGCAAATCAAATATTATAGTGTCTATATAAACTTTTTTTTTCACTTAATATACCTCGCTAAAAAATCCTTATATGCTAAAGTAATCCCCTCTTTTAATGATGTTTTTGCACTCCAACCTAAGCTATGGATTTTTGATATATCTAGTAATTTTCTTGGTGTGCCGTCTGGTTTTGTAGTGTCATACACAATATTACCCTTATATTCTAGCACCTCAGCCACAGTTTCGGCTAACTCTGCTATTGTAATATCTTCACCTGTGCCGATGTTTGTTGTTTGATTTCCTCTATAGTTATTCATTAAAAACACACAAGCGGTTGCTAAATCATCTACAAATAAAAACTCCCGACGCACTCTGCCTGTACCCCATACAACATATTCTTTATCGTTGTTTTCTTTTGCTTTATGTATCTTGGCAATGAGAGCCGGTAATACATGAGAATTATTTAAATCGTAGTTATCGCCTACACCGTAAAGATTAGTAGGCATACAGCTAATATAGTCAGTGTCGTATTGTATATTGTAATATTCGCACATTTTAAGTCCTGCGATTTTGGCAAGAGCATATGCCTCGTTAGTTTTTTCTAAGCTGCCTGTTAAAAGATATTCTTCTTTAATGGGTTGAGGACAATCACGGGGATATATGCAGGATGAACCTAAAAAAAGAAGTTTTTTAATATTGTTTTTATAGCTGGCATCTATTATATTAGTTTGGATTTGTAGATTTATACGGATAAAATCAGCAGGATATGTACTATTTGCTACAATTCCGCCAACCTTAGCAGATGCCAAAAAAACATATTCGGGTTTATGAATAACAAAATATTGTTCGACTGCCAACTGATTAGTCATATCAAGTTCGGCAATATCGGCAAGCAATAGGTTTATATAGCCATTTGCTTGCAAATGGCGAACAATCGCCCCACCAACCATACCACGATAACCGCATATTAAAATTTTAGAATTCTTTTTCATTGTAACCAGTTACTTTTATGTTGTTAAGTTAGCTAAAGTATTTTAGCTTCAGTTTAAACTAAATTATCCTATAATCATTTTATAATTTTATTCCCAATTCTCTACAATCACTAACAACCATTCTTTTAACCAACTCATCAAAACTAATTTTGCGTTTCCAGCCCAACTCTTTTTCGGCTTTAGTCGGGTCGCCATGCAATAAATCTACTTCGGTGGGTCTAAAATATTTTGGACTAACTTCAACTAGCACATTGCCTGTTTTTTTACACAATCCTTTTTCGTCTACTCCCTTATCTTTCCAAATAATATCCACACCTGCAATAGCAAAACTTCTCTCAACAAACTCTCGCACTGTATGAGTTTCGCCTGTGGCAATTACATAATCTTTAGCTTCTTTTTGTTGAAGCATAAGCCATTGAGCATAAACAAAATCCTCAGCATGACCCCAATCTCTAATACTGTCGATATTACCTAGCACTAGCTTATTTTGCTTGCCGGCTAATATATTTGCGACCGCACGGGTAATTTTGCGAGTAACAAAGGTTTCTCCTCTTCTCTCGCTTTCATGATTAAATAAAATACCATTACATGCAAATAATCCAAATGCTTCACGATAGTTTACAGTAATCCAATACGCATATAGCTTAGCCACTCCGTACGGACTTCTAGGATAAAAAGGTGTTTTTTCGCTTTGTGGACTAGTTCCAGGCATACCACCAAACAACTCACTAGTGCTTGCTTGATAAAATTTAGTTTTTATTTTAGTGTCTTTTATGGCGTCTAAAATCCGCAAAGTGCCGATAGCATCAACTTCCGCAGTATATTCCGGCACTTCAAAAGACACCTGAACATGACTTTGAGCACCCAAGTTATAAATCTCGTCGGGTGAAATTTTTTCTACAAGCCTATTAAGATTACTAGAATCTGTTAAATCACTATGATGTAAAAACAGCGACTTATTACCTATATTTTTATCTTCAAAAAGATGGTCTATTCGTTTCGTATTAAAAGTACTAGCTCGTCTAATCGTGCCGTGAACTTCATACCCTTTAGATAAAAGTAGTTCCGTTAGATAACTTCCATCTTGCCCCGTTATGCCTGTAATTAAAGCCTTTTTTGCCATACCTATCCTTTCTTACCCCCGAAATTCAGTATAATGAAAATATAACTTTAGAGCAAGCGATTTAACATAATAGTATTACTGTTGCTACTAACTACTATTTTGTTTTGTTGGGAAGTTATTTTTAAGAGGCTGTCATCGGAATAAATTAGACAGTTTTTGCAATCGCTTGCTTCTACTTTGCCTATTATTACATTGCCGTTTTCATCTTTTTTGCAAAAATCATAATAGGCATCAAAACTACCTATATCGCTCCAATCTACTCCGCAAGGCACTACAAACATATTGTTGGATTTTTCGGCGAGTGCATAGTCGATACTTATTGCAATTTGATTAGAAAATTCGGTTAAAGCGGTTTTGTATGGATAATTTAAGAAATTAAGCAGCTCGGGAGCATGTTTTGCTAGCTCGGCTTTTAATCCCAATAAACTAAACGCAAACATGCCCGCATTCCAAAGATAGTCGCCTGATTTTACAAATTTTTTAGCAGTTTCTAAATTTGGTTTTTCCTTAAAGGCTACAACTTTTTTAAGTTCGTTATTGTCCTCGCCATCTATCTCAATATAACCGTAGCCTGTATCGGGTCTTGTTGGTTTTATGCCTAAAACTGAAATTTTACCCTCTTTAGAAGCGTTTTGAGCTACAGAAACACTTTTTAGATAAGTTTCTAGCGGGCGAATAACTTGGTCGCTAGGCACTACAAACATTGGCTCGCTTTTATCAATTTTTAATTCATCTCGACAAAAACTAACTCCTAATATAATGGCAGGAGCGGTATTTTTAGCACACGGTTCAAAAACCGTATTAACCTCATCCAATCCGTATTCGCTCAATATATTGAGTGTTTGCTCTTTGAATTTTTCGCCTGTTAAGATAACAATATCGCTTGGTTTGCATATGCCCAAAAAACGCTTTATCGTGTTTATAATAAGCGGTTCGCTGTCTGCTAGTGGCAGAAACTGTTTTGGACGATTTGGCGTTGATAACGGAAACAATCTAGTTCCGCCACCGCCTGCTAAAATAAGAATTTTCATTTTTTTACTATCTGAAATTACTTCGCTAAAAAACTACTGAAAAAATCAACCTAGACAATCTTTATCAAAGTTTTTTCAAGGTTAATTATTTTGTTTACTAACAACAATATGGGATTTCTCTTTGGGATTAATTTTGTAGCTGATTTCTTTGCTTGAAACACAAAACGCATCACCCTCATTAAATTTTTGCCATTCCCCTCCAAAAAAAATCTCACCACTGCCTAACAAAAAATTAACTATTACAAACGGAGCATCGTCTAAATACATTTCTAACTCTTCTTCTGTTACATATTCTTTAACTATAAACTCTTCTTCTAAACAAACGATTCTTGACTTTGTTTTATCCGAAATATCAACTAAATTTTGCTTTGTAGGCTCATCTACATAATGACAAAACAAAACATCTAACGCTTTTTTTGTATGCAGTTCTCTACCTTTACCATCTGCTTCTACTCTATTATAGTCATACATCCTATATGTAATGTTTGAATTTTGTTGCACCTCTAAAAACTCAATTCCAGCCCCCATTGCGTGTATAACTCCCGCTTTTATGTAAAAAACATCACCAGCTTTAACCGTATAAAATTTTAATATATTTTCTAAAGTGCCGTTCTCAATATGCTCTAAAATCTCTTCCTTTTCGTAACTTTGCTTAAGTCCATAATAAACACCTGCATTCTCGTCCGCCTTTGTAATTATCCAAACCTCACTTTTACCTAATGCTCCGTTTTCATACTTAAAAGCATATCTGTCATTCGGGTGCACTTGAACACTAGTCTTTTCTTTCGCTTCAATTTTTTTAATCAAAATCGGCAATGCTCCCTCAACCTCATACCAAATTTCTTTTCCCCAAATGTAACTCTTAACACTCGGCCTTATTTTTTCGCTAGCGAACATAGTTACAGTATACTAATAAAAGTGAATTTCTCAAAGCACTATTTATATAAAAAAAACACTGCCACATCACAAACTCACGACAGTGTTTTTATTTTGATACACGCATATTTAACAATCTTAAAAAGTTCTCTTAAATGCTGTGCCTTCGTAAATCCTGATAGGATTTCCACGCGCCAACAAATTATGGTTATGATTAAGTTCGTGCTGAGAAAATAAATCTATTTCATCTTTTATTCCAGTAAGCATTTTTTGCAACCGCTCTAATGCGATTTTTTTATTAAGATGTTGCGAGCGCTCGTCTTGTGATATAGCCGATAGCCCAGTAGCAGTATGAATTGCTCTAACAGCAGATTCTGTTTTATTTATATGCTGACCACCTTTGCCACCGCTACGGTAGGTTTGATAAACAATACCGCCAACGGCAGTTTCATATATACTACCGTTAGGTTCGTCAATTTGCTTAATCCCGATAAACCAATTTTTGCGTTTATGGTTAGGGCGATACGGACTTTTAAAAACACACTGAATTGTGCCACAAAGGCTTGTATTTTCGCTAATTTTGACTAAAATAGACTTAAAGGTGCCATTGTATCGCCCTTTTTCTTCCGCTAAAATTTCTAATTCGCCAAGTTCACTTTTTAGGCTTGATAAAAACAATCCCACCGCAAGTTCGCACTCATTTGGACCTCTACCCGAAGTAATTTGTATTAACATTATGTTTTTTCCTCCTTTACTCCAACTCTAAGGGAATAAAAATATTGTAGCCATTTAGGCCAACTCTTAACGCTCTCGTTAAGCCTATTAAGAGTTCTTTTGCCTACCCTTCTATCAACGATAGCTAAAAACCTTAATAGTAAGCTTTCATGCTTTATACATTCTTCAATTTTTAATGTTGAAAAAAGTTCATAAGCCACTCTAAAATCTAGCAACCCAAACCTTCCTCTTTCATTTGCCTTTTTTTCGGCTTTTTCTTTAATTTCATCCTTCAACCTCCAATATGAAACTTGAGATTTTTCTTTCACATCTTTTTCATCTATATTTTCTGCTATGCTAGAAACAGTACGATAAAAATGACAGCAAGTTATGCTGATTTTATTATGCAATTCTTTTCCATCTAAAAAAACTGCCACTCTATAACATCCTTCATGACTATCTGACCCATATGCTATATAATGATAATCTAACCTGTCTCTTAACTCAATGCACAGCATACTTTTTAAATGCTTTCTTGTTTTTGACCATATTTTACTCATAAATCCATCTCCTATGCCTTTACCGTTAAAACAGGCTTTACACTAGCAATTAACTCTACCATTTCATATTCAAGTAAGATTGCTATGATATTCTCAATATTTTTATACGCTTCTGGAGCTTCTTCAAAAAGCAAATCATAATCATGGCAAACTAACTGCCCTTGATATTTATTGAATTTTATATCAATACTGCACTTATCATATTTGTTCCAAACTCTGCCTTTGCACATACTTCTAGCCCATTTGCGACCCGAACCATGCGCTAGCGAATAGCCGTATTCGGCACACTTTGTCGTTGGACGCACAATATAACTAAGCGTACCCCTACTTCCTGCGATAAAAACCGCATTATGATTTGATGACACACTTCCCTTACGATGATAAAACTTGCCACCAGTCTCCTCTAGGTAATTATGAAAACTCTCTAGCCTTTTGACAGGTTTTTTTTGAAAACCTAAATAAGCAATGATTTTTTCTACTGCTTCATCACGATTAAGTGATGACCACTTTAAAGCATCGTTGTGAACAGCCATATATTCTTTTGCTTCTTCACGGTCTGCCTTATAACCATTATAACTATTATAGTTTTGTAAAATTTTAGCCCCATAACTTCTGCTACCGCTGTGTGCCGTTATTAGTAATTCTTTTATTGAAACTCCCAACTCTTCTAAAGCGTCTTTATCGTACACTTTATGCACAACTTGAAATTCAGCAAAGTGATTACCGGCACCCAAACTTCCAAAGTCTGGTATAGGGCAATCTGGGTAATAGTTCTCGTTAGGTACGGCAGACAAAGTTTTAATGGTATTAAGTTTTTTAACCCACTTATCTGTTTTTAGCTTGGATACTTCTATATCTGTAGAATAGGTACTCATACCGCATCCAATGTCTGTACCGATTAAATGAGGATAAATAATGCCCTCTGTTATAACCGTAATTCCTACGGGTGTTTTACCTGCATGAAGGTCAGGCATAGCAAAAGCCTCTACAACGCCGTCTAGTTTAGCTACATCTTTAGCTTGATTTATAGCGTTACCCTCCATCCAATTTTTGTTATCTGTAATTATTGTTAATTTATTTTTATTTATTGTATTCATATATTTATTTTGTTTTTAATTTATTTATTTTTCCTTATTAAGTCTGCTTCCTATTCACTTTAGATTAGGAAATAAGAATAATATTAAAAATACCTCCATGCCTAAAAATATGGCTTTTTTGGAGGTTTAAAAATCCTGTACTTTTGGTAATAATTTTATACCAGCACAACTAAAAAAGCCACGGCAAGAAAAACCGTGGCTCATTATTACAATGTTCCTTAGTAGGTCTTTTCCGCTAATCTATATTTGATTTTCCTTTTTTTATTTCACTCATAATTGTAACCCTCCTAAGGCGAAAGTCCTCTATAGTATATGCAACATCACAAGTATTGTAAACTATTATTTTTGTTTTTTATAAAACATCATTTGACACTATATCTATGTAATGGTATACTAAAAATACATCATACTTTTAGGAATTTTTTATTATGACAACAGCAATTAAAAATTATGAATTATGGCTTGAAAAGGTAACAGATAAGGCACTAAAACAAGAGCTAGAAGCTATTAGAAACAATCAAAATGCCATTGAAAATGCTTTTTATAAGGATTTGATTTTTGGCACAGGTGGACTTAGAGGTGAAATTAGTGTTGGCACAAACTGCTTAAATATTTATACTATCGCAAAAGCCACGCAAGGTGTTGCTGATTATATGCTACGCAAAAACTTAAAATCCGTTGCTATTAGCTACGACAGCAGAAATAAAAGCGATGAGTTTAGCAAAGTTACCGCTTGTGTTTTAGCATCTAATGGCATTAAAGCATACATATCTCCTACTCTTGCCCCTACTCCTCATCTATCATTTATGGTGCGAGAGTTAAAATGCGATATGGGCATTATGGTTACTGCCAGCCATAATCCCGCTAAGTATAACGGTTACAAAGTGTATGATAATAATGGTTGTCAAGTAACCGATAATCAAGCCAACGAAATTTTATCATTTATAGAAAAAATTGATCCATTTGCTATAAAAATGGACACTTTTGAAAGCTATTTATCAAAAGGTTTGATAAGCATTATCGATGATAGCCTAGAGGGTGAGTATATTGAAAAAGTTATGAGTTATAGTTTAGATACTGCAGATGGGTTAGAGGTTATATACTCGCCTCTTAACGGTGCCGGTTACCGTATAATTCCTCAGTTACTTACATTACATTCAGTAAAATTGCATTTGGTTGCCGAGCAAGCTAACCCCGACGGCAACTTCCCTACTTGCCCTTATCCTAATCCTGAAAAGCCCGAAGCACTTGCATTGGGGATTGAGTTATTAAAAGAAACAGGAGCAGATATTCTTATCGCTACCGACCCCGATGCTGATAGAATGGGTGTTGCAGTCAACCACAAAGGTGAAATATTACTATTGACAGGCAATGAAATGGGAGTTTTAATTGCAAATTATATATTTACTAAACGAAGAGAGTTAGGTATTCTGCCTGATAATCCTGTGCTTGTTAAAACAATCGTATCTACCCCGCTAGCGCATAAAATCGCTAATAAACATGGTGCTAGCGTAGTTAATGTTTTGACCGGTTTTAAGTATATCGGCGAATATATTAAAACTTTAGAGGATTTAAAACAAGAAAGTAGATTTATATTTGGCTTTGAAGAAAGCTATGGCTACTTAGCAGGCACTTATGTACGAGATAAAGATGCCGTTATAGCCAGTATGCTAGCTAGCGAGATGACTGCTTACTATAAAAAACAAGGCAAAACGCTAATTGATAAAATCAACGAAATTTATGATGAATTTGGCTTCTATCAGCATCAATTACTAACCTATACCTTTGAAGGTGCTAGCGGAAATACTAAAATGCAAGAGTTATTAAAAAATTTAAGAGCAAATTTACCACTTGAGATTAGCGGAGTTAAAGTAAATAAAACAATAGATTACTTAACTCAAACCGAATTTCCTCTACCAAAAGCCGATGTAATATCATTTGATTTAGCCGACGATTCACAGCTAATAATTCGCCCCTCCGGTACCGAACCTCTTATAAAAGCCTATCTAACCGCCGCAGCTACAATAGAAGAAAACAAAAAAATATTCGAAAAATTAAAAATGTTTTTATCACAAATTCTATAAGGGTAAAACTCTAACGACAACAAACTTTATAAAATCAATCAAAAAGAAAACAATTATGAATTATAATTTTACAGATATAGAGAAAAAATGGCAAGAGAGATGGCTTGCTAATGGAACATTTAATGCAGAAGATTTTTCTAAAAAACCTAAGTATTATGTACTTACTGAATTTTTTGGACCAAGCGGCAAGGGCATACATTTGGGTCATGTTAAAGCATTTACTCCCAGCGAGGTAATTGCTCGTTACAAAAGGTTAAAGGGCTTTAATGTTTTGTATCCTGTTGGTTGGGATGCTTTTGGTTTGCCGACAGAAAATTATGCCTTAAAAATGGATATAAATCCTAAGTCTGCCACGCAGGATAGTATAAAAATATTTACTAATCAGCTAACCAGACTTGGCTTTTCGTTTGATTGGTCTAGAGAATTTTCTACAACTGACCCTAGTTACTACAAGTGGACACAGTGGATTTTTGTGCAATTATTTAAGCATGGTTTAGCTTATAAAGCCGAGGGCGAGGTTAATTTTTGTGCTAGTTGCCAAACTGTGTTATCTAATGAGGATAGTCAAGGCGGAATTTGCGATAGATGTAAAAATACAGTTGAGGTGCGTCGTAGAAGCGTTTGGTATCTAAAAATGAAGTCTTATAGCGAAAAAATGTTACAAGCTATAAACGAGATAGACTTAAAAGATAATCTAAAGGATAGTCAACGCAATTGGGTTGGAAAGAGTGAGGGTGCAGAAATTATTTTTGAATTAGCTAGCAAAGGCGGCAAAGATAAAACAGAAAAACTAAAGGATAAGCTAGAAGTCTTTACAACCCGTCCCGATACTCTTTACGGTGTAACTTATATGGCAATTGCTCCCGAGCATCCTCTTATCAAAAAATACGCTAAAAAAATCGCTAACTTAGATAAAGTTATAGCTTACGCTAAAGAGGCGGCGGCAAAAGATAATATAGAGCGAAGTGCCGATAAGCAAAAAACAGGTGTTGTGCTAGATGGAATTATGGCAATAAATCCTGCTACACAAAAACAAATTCCTGTTTTTGTTGCTGATTATATTATGATGGGTTACGGCACAGGTGCAATTATGGCGGTTCCTGGGCACGATACTCGAGATTGGGAGTTTGCTAAAAAGTTTAATTTGCCGATTGTAGAGGTTATTAGAGGTGGAAATGTTGAATTAGAAGCCTACACAGGTGATGGCGAATTAGTTAATAGCGACATTATAAATGGATTAGATGTAGAGACTGCTAAAGCAAAAATCATTAAGCATCTTGCCACTAAAAAATTAGCGACTGCTAAAACTAACTATAAAATGCAGGATTGGCCGTTTAACCGTCAGCGTTACTGGGGCGAGCCTTTCCCGATTGTTATTTGCGAAAAGTGTGGATTTGTACCTTGCTCCGACAAAGATTTACCGCTGGAACTACCCAAAATTAAAGATTTCACTCCTGATGCTAGCGGAAATGGTCCACTGGTTAAAGCGTTAGAATGGATAGAAACTCATTGCCCTAAATGTGGAATTAAAGCAGTTCGAGAAAGCGATACTATGCCAAATTGGGCAGGCAGTAGTTGGTATTGGCTTCGTTTTTTAGACCCACATAATCAAAATGAATTTGTTTCTCAAGAAAAACTAAAATACTGGGGAGCAGTTGACCTTTATACAGGTGGTACCGAGCATGTGACCCGTCATATGTTATACGCTAGTTTCTGGCATAACTTTTTGTATGATATTAAAGCTGTTCCGCATAAGTTGCCGTTTATTCGCCGTATGTGCAACGGTTTAATTTTGGACGAATCTGGGAAGAAAATGGGTAAGAGTAGCGGTAATGCTATTGACCCAATCGAAGTTATAAACACCTACGGAGCTGATTGTTTTAGGTTGCATATATTATTTATGGGCGATTATGAGTTTAATACAATTTGGACTTTAGAGGGAATTAACGGATGTAGCAACTTTCTTAAAAAGGTGTGGAGTTTATTGGATATTGTAAAAAAGGACGATAATTCAATTAGTTCCACACACGAAAAAGCATTACATCAAATGATTAAGCGTGCCGATACTGGTATAATAGCAGATAGCAATGTGGCAACAGAAGATAGAGCCGACTTTAAGTTTAATACCGTTATAGCTGGCTTTATGGAGTTTATGAATGTTGTTAAAAAATCTGGTTACATCACTAAAGAAGAATTGCGCCAATATCTAATAGTTATGAATCCTTTTATTCCGCACATCACAAGCGAAATTTACGAGAGTGTTTTTAGTAAAGATATTGCAAATGAAAACTTCCCGAAATTTGACGAAAGTAAGCTAGTAGAAAGTACAATAGAAATTCCTGTACAGCTATTAGGAAAGCTAAAAGGTACAATAAGCATAGAAGTTGGCGAAGCAAGCGATAGCATAGAAAAAAAAGCACTAGCTCACTTAGGCCTAGCAACAGCTAAAAAAGTTATTTATGTGCCAAATAAAATAGTTAATGTGATTGTATAAAATATGAATATATTAGGAATAGATTATGGTGATAATTCAATAGGGCTTGCAATTGCGGATAACATTTTGCAAGTTGCAACTCCGCTAAAGGCGTTTAAGGAAAAAACTATGCGTCTAGATGTTGATTACATTGCGAAAGTGTGTGAAAATGAAGCGATAGAAAAAATCGTTATAGGGCTTCCAAAAAACATGGACGGAAGTGAGGGCGAGCGGGCAAGTAAAACTCGTAGTTTTGGCAATGCTTTGCAAAAAGTTACAGGCTTAGAGATTATCTACAAAGATGAGCGATTAAGCACTGCACAAGCAAAACAAGGCTTTAGTGCATTTTATGATAATTTTAACATACGAACAGCTAACACCACCGCCAAAAAATCAGCCAAAAAATCGGGCGAACTCGATACCGCCAGTGCTCAAATAATTCTGCAATCTTATTTAGATGGATTAAGATTTTTATAATGCCAATAGCTAAAATAATAGATGATAATACTATAGAGGTTTATGATTTAACTCAATTTGATGTGGATGCTATAATGCACAGCGGTCAAGTTTTTCGGTATTTTGCTATAGAAAATGGTTATCAACTTATTGTTGGCAATCATTTTGCTGATATAGTGCAAGATAAAAACGATAATAAAATTATTATCAAATGCGATAATTCTACATATTTTTATAACTATTTTGATTTTGATACCGATTATAACGCAATAAAAAACTCGTTATCAGAATATAAAAAAATGATACCCGCAATTAAAGCAGGCGATGGAATTCGTATTCTAAAAGGCGAATTTGTAGAAATGGTTCTGTCGTTTATAATTTCTGCTAATAACAACATTAAACGATTCACTAAAACTTTGAATTTATTGGCAGAAAGATACGGCGATAAGTTAGCGTATGGTAAATATGCTTTCCCTGCCTTAAAACAACTAAAAAATGTAACAGAAGCGGACTTTAAGGAATTAGGCTGCGGATATAGAAGTGTCTACTTAGTAAAGGCAATAGAGCAGTTAAAAAACATAAATATAGAACAACTCAAAAAATTGTCTAATAAAGAATTACAAAAAGCCCTCTGCCAAATAACAGGTATAGGGCCAAAAGTAGCAAATTGCGTTATGCTTTTTTGTGGCGACTTTAACCGCTTAGACATCGCCCCACAAGACACTTGGATAAATAAAGCTCTTGAACAATTAGGCGATGATGGCGAAGTTTTATTAAATCATAAATATGCAGGTATCGCTCAACAATATATTTTTTATTTTCTGCAATATTTGCGAAAAGAAATTTAATAAATTAAGTACAAAATGCCACTTAAGCAATGAGAAAATTTCATTTTAATATTGATCTATAAAACAATTGCGTTGTGGTTTTACTAATGCCCCATCACCACATAATAATATTTTTGTTAGTTCAGCAATGTTAAATTCAAAATCTAGTTTGTTGCTTTTAGCTTCTTTAATTATTTTAATTATATTATCTTGCCCTTCGCTTTTTGGTGTCACTAAAAATATAGCGTTGTTATCTTTAATTAAGTTATCAACTATTTTTATACTAAACGGCTTTTTGATAATAAGTGGTGCTATTTGAAGTGCCGTTTTTATATTTACTATTCTTGCTTGAATATATGGCATTTCTCCTTGATTAAAATCAAAAACCTCTAAACCTTTAAGAGCGTCTAAATCAAAAAACATTTTTTTGTCATTCGTTACATAAAAAAATACTTTTTTATCATTCTTAAAGCAATATGCAAAAATGCTGTCAGTATCGTTTGAGTACGCATAGGTGCATAACTCAACATTATCTGCCGAAAATTCTCCTATTTTTTTTAAAATCTCTTCTTTGCCGAATGTTAAGCGATTATCAAAATCGTTTTTTTTATCTAGTGTTGCGAGTTGATTTAATACATCATTCGGAATTTGCGAATTTGAAGTATACTTAATCTCTATACACTTTTTATTACCATTTGCTATAATTTTATCGCAAAAACTAACATTATTAAAGTTATATTTTAGATAAAATTCGTGATTAAAAGGATATAAAAAGCAAAACGAAACTTGTTTATCATAAAGATTGATAAGCAGTTTTTGCATAAGTTGAGTAAAATATCCTTTATTGCGATGCTCGCTAAAAGTCGCTAAAGCAGTTAAGTAATAAGCCGTTTCTTGCTTATTAAAAATCTTTGCAGGCTTTTTTATAATATACCCCGCCGATACTAATTGTTTATCATCCGATACTGTTGCTACATTATTAAATAAATCATTTTTAAGCCGACCACTAAAAAAATACTCCACGAAATTAGCGGAGTCTGTAGGAAAAGCGTCCTTATAAAGACTTTTAAGTTGCAATATAAATTTTTCGTTTAACATTTTACTGCCCTGTACTTCTCTAGTAATTTTATTGGATGATAAGATAATTTTGCCTTTCTTAGCCCTTCTATTCCTAAATCCTCTTGACGATTTACAAATTTATGATTACTTAAAAATGCTTGGGCAGAAAATTGATTTATCGCCTGAAAGCTACCAATATAGTCCTTATCGGCTTTTTCAAAAAATGTGTGTGCAATATTATGATTACTAATATCACTTATAGAAAATGCAACTAAATTATCGTTCACATATAAAACACCAATTTGCAAATTTAATTCCACTCGATAATCTAATGCCCGAGTTATAACTAATTGCTCTAAAGCGTATGTTTCGTGTTCGGTAGTAGCATTCCATTTTTCATAAAGAGCAAAAATATTTTTTCTATCTAATTCGTCATTATAAGCTCTAAAATTATAATCGGGATAAGTTGCCTTAAATCTCGTGATAAAATTACGTTTAGAATGAAATGCTTTGCCTTTTAATGTTATTAAATCGTCGGTACTATAAATATAATCGCAATTATCTCGACTAGTAGAAATGTCATATCTACTACCATCAAATCTTTGCATCTGTTCGAACTCTAAACCCCTAATATCTAACGGAACACTTTCAATTCTACACTCGTTTTCTATTAAACTAACTGCTCTACAAAGATGTCGTTGGTCTACTAAAATTGGCGGATAATAAATTCGTCTGCCACCCCACATTGACCTAATTATCGCCATATCAGACAAAAAACAAACCTCAGCATTGCCTCTAGAGTTCCAAATATGAGTCATCGCAAACGAATATTCCCAACCTAGTCGCTCTGTATTATGTGATAAAATCTTTTCTAAATTTTCTTTATCCGCTAGCGATAACTTTCTAAATTCTAACGGTAAAGTATCTGTATTTAATTGTCTAATCTCTTGTGTAATCATACTAAAACTTTAAGTAACTGTCAAATGCGTTTTCTAAATGCTCCATCCTATTTTCCGACATATAAACCTCTACAACATCAAATCTAATGGGTACATTTCTTAATTGAAATCTTGATAAATACATACAAGCAACCTGATTTATTTTTCGTTGTTTAAATGCTGTTACAGCTTCTGCCGGCACATCCAAAAAACCACCTTCTCTACTTTTAACCTCTACAAATATAAGTGTTTCCCCATCGCTAATTATTATATCAATTTCACCCAAATTTGTCTTGTAATTTTTATGTAGAATGCGATAACCTTTTTGTCTTAAAAACTTAACTGCTAACTTTTCGCCCGATTTTCCTTTGATAAGATTTTTAGTTTTTATTGATTTTTTATCTTGCGTATTCATATAAAATTCTTGCAAAACGATTTTCTATGTATCGGACATAATCCAAATTCTTTTATCGCCCCTATATGCTGAACCGTACCGTAACCCCTGTGCTTATTAAAACCGTATTGCAGATATTGTTTGTCGTATTCTTCCATCAATCTATCTCTAGTAACTTTAGCCAATATTGAGGCCGATGCTATGGCATAGCTTGTTTGGTCGCCTTTAATCAAAGCCACATATTCCCTGTCAATATTCAATCCCTTAACGGCATCTACTAAAATTTTGTCCGGAGTAATAACATCACAAACACTAACAATCGCTTCTACCATACCCTGTTTTGTTGCTTCTAAAATATTTATTTCGTCTATAACATCGCAATCAATAACCGCAATATGATAACTAATTGCAACATTTTTAATTTTATCAAACAACTCTGATCTTTTTTTCTCGCTCACTCCTTTGCTATCGTAAATCCCGTCTATCATACTATCATAAGGCATAATAACGCTAGCACAAACAACAGGACCCGCTAACGGACCTCTACCCGCCTCATCCACACCGCAAATATGTTTACAGTTTAGCGATAAATCAAAATCAAATATCTTTTGAGTAAAAATCAAATCTTTCATTAAAGTTTTAAAATAAATTTACTTTCCTACACCACTCTAATTGGCATATTACTAAAGTTGTTATGCAATGTACCCCATAATCCTGATAACCAATTACCGCTTCCAAAAGTCCAAATATGACCAATCTCACAAACAACAACACTACGCACATCGTTGCTGGCACTTATCACTCTAATATTGGATAAACCTTCTATTTTACGAGGAGTATATTCATTGCTATCTGTTCCATGTCCCAATTGTCCATGCCTACCATGTCCAAATGTCCAAACATAACCTTCTTTACATAATGCCATGTTATGTATATGAAATCCAGCACTAGCACTTATTGTAGCAATATTATTTAATCCAGCGATTTTTTTAGGACGAGTTATAAAAACACTTGAATCTAATCCATGCCCTAGCCTTCCGTTGTCAGAGCCCCAACTCCAAACATATCCATATTCATCAATTGCCATACTGTGCGAAAAACCTGCACTAATTTCTATAAAAGATGGTAACGCCTCGTTGTTATAACATAATTCTAGTATTTGCGGACGCACTGCTGCACTAACATGCCCTAATCCACCACCAAAACCCCATGTCCAAATGTTGCCACTGGCATCTATAGCCATACTGTGTGTATTTGCAGTATTTATACTAATAAATTCCGGTAATAGCATATTATTATATCCGTATGTTATTTTTTTAGGGCGACTAATATTTCTAATATCTCCATGTCCTAAAACATTACTTCCACTTAAACCCTCTGTAAAACCCCAACTCCAAAGGTTACCATCTATATCTAATGCCATACTAATTCTATCTAAACTTATTGCAACAAATTTAGGTAACTGAATGTCATTATATCCTGTTTCAATCATTTGAGGCCTAGTGATATCTACTAAATTACTATATCCTAGCCCTAAATTATATGATCCACTACCCCAACTCCAAAGGTTACCGTTACTATCAAGTGCCATGCTCCCTTCGCTACCTGCCGCTACAGCATATATATTAGTAAACCCACTAATGCCATCTATTCTGCGTGGCCGCAACTCGTTATTATAGCTACCATGCCCTAACCACCCATGAGCATCTCTGCTATTAGAACGCAAACGATCACTTCCGGCACCCCAAGTCCATACATTGCCATGGTAACATAATGCAATGTTATGGAAATCTCCAGCTGATATATATTCAAAACTTCTTATAATAGTAACATCTAAGTCTATTATTGCTCTATAATTAGGATTAACAGGTTGAAATGATGCTTCAAAACTATTTTGCCCCAGCGGAGAAAGAGAGGTGTTTGGAGCATTCCAAGTCCACCTATTAGGCATAACAACATTAGATAGTGCTTGTCCGTATAATCCGATAACACCATCTATAAGAGGCGGATTAACAAACGCATGTGTAACAAGAACCGAAAGCCTATACCGTGCTATAAATGTATCTTGATAAAAAAAGTCTGCGTATTTTTCTCGAGTACCAACATTACCAACTAACTCACTTGGATTTACCCAACGCCAACCATTAGGCAATTCTATATCGCTAAAGCGTCTTTCACTATCGAATACTACAGTAAGCCCAGTTGGCACTACATAAGTCGGATTATCTTGATTACCAGAACAATCACACATAATAATCGATAAGGGAATCGTAAACATAATAGCAATCAAAAAAAATATTGCTAATAATATAATAAGATGTCTCTTTTTTCTATTTTCTTTATTTTTCATTAAATTTATTTCCTCAAAGCTTCATCATTATAACATAAATTTTCTATTTTGTCAAGTGTAATTGGAAACACAGCAATACTACCTAAATATAAATATTTATATTTGTGTACGCTTCCAATTAGCTAAATTAGGCAGTTTATTATTTTCTATAAAATCTCTAAAAATATTTTCTACCTCTTCAAAATTTATAGTTTTGTATTCAAATAAATTAGAATTATCTATAGAGTGATTATATTGATATATGTGAATATCAAAAAATTTTTCTTTGACCTCTTTCGAAAAAAGTTTTCGTTTAATTCTAAACCCAACTAAAATTTCAGACACTTCTTGTATATTGGGAATGGTATATATTCCCATATAACCACCGTTTCCAATTTCATTATTAAAAGCAACGCGCAAAGTATATAGCTCGCTGGCTAAAGCATCAAAGGAAAAGAATTCTTTACAGCTTTTTATAATATCCTTTTCACTAGACCAATCAACCATCGTTGTGCTATCATTAAAAAAATATCTTATGTTGTCCATATTTAATAACTCCATTCTACTGTATAAAACCGTGATTTAAGACTATTGAAGTCTATAAAAGAATAAAACTTGTTGGCAAGCTCACCGCCACCACCACTCGTTTCAAATGCTTTAGCATCTTCCATTGTCTCCCAAGTAGCAATGTCTGCCCAAGTGTCGCCGTCTTTTAACTGCTTCCACGAAATATAACCCTTTTGCTTAGAAATATATTCTCTACCTAGTACCTCGCTTGCTTTTAAAAACTCCGCTTCATTTGCTCCTTTTACAAGTTTATACGAGATAAACCAAACTGCATTATTTTCTTTACTCATAGTTTTCCTTCTCCTATTATTGAGTACAATATAACTGCACCACAAATAATTCTAACATATTTTTAATATTGCTCCAACATAACTTTGCCAAGACGACCTTTTCTAAAATCATCAAGAAGAGCTACTGATGCTTTTTCTATATCCGTAATTCCGCCTTTTTGGATATGACCTCTAGCTAATGCTACCCTTTCTAACATTAGCTCTTGTTTAGTTTTTGGGAAATCACCAGTTTGTTCTAGTGCAATACTTTCGTTTTCAATTTCTTCAATTACAATATTGTATCTAGCTTTTAATTCGTTAGGTGCAATCTCTAAAAGCCTTTCCGCTAAATTTCCGGCAATCTCAAGCGTATCTAAAACCTCGGTTTTAATACTACCTATGTATGCCAAATTAAGGCCTATTTTTTGGTCGGTAATTTTTGGATAAAGTGTACCCGGAGTATCGAGTAATTCAAAATAATCAGTAGCCCTAACCCATTGTTGCCCCCTAGTAACACCGGGCTTATTGCCTGTAACGGCTTTACCTTTGTTACAAAGATTGTTAATAAGTGTAGATTTTCCGCTGTTAGGAACACCGATAACCATCCCTCTAAGTGGCACTTTAACACCCTTAGCTTTATATTTTTCCAACTTATCCTTAGCTAACTTTTCCACTAATGGCATAATGGCTTTGCTGGCTCCGCTAGCTGTTGAGTTAATTGCCACAACCGTTTTGCCCTCTTGAAGCATTTTGTTTTGAACTTGTTTCAATGCATTAGGAGTAATCAAATCGGATTTATTTAGTACAAAAATCACAGGCTTACCACCAACAATGTTATCAAAAGATGGATTAAGACACGAAAATGGTGCTCTGGCATCTAGCACATAAAGCACCACATCAACAACACTAAGCACCCCTTCCATCTCTCTTAGAGATTTAGTCATATGCCCCGGAAACCAATGTATTAAGCTATTTTGCTTGCCGTTCATAGGATAATTGTACCTTAAAAAAGCCCAAAAAACAAGCAAAAATCCCGTATAATAGGGGGTTTTTTTCAGTTTTGAGGCAAAATCGGTGGCTTGTCGAATTTTGAGAGAAAAAAGTGCCACTAACTTTGTCACTAACTTTTGAGACTTTTTTTAGTGTTCATATATTGATAAGATAATATTATTTTATTGACAAACTCAACCATTTTATTGTATATTATAATTGTATGAAGTTTTCGCACTTATTAAAATTTTCTGCTTTGGGGATTAGTATAGTTTTATTTCGTCGCAAAAAACCTATTTTAGGTACCATTATTATTACTGATATTTGTAATCTAACTTGCAAACATTGTGCGGTATCTAATGTTCAAAAAGCGATGTATCCCTACAGTCAAATAAAAGACGAAATGAACCAGCTTTACAATATGGGTGTACGCATTTTGTTTTTTTCTGGTGGCGAACCTTTTATGTGGCAGGATGGCGATAAGCGAATTAGAGATTTAGTTATTGAAGCTAAAAGTATAGGTTTTTATATTGTTAATATAGTAACAAATGGTACCTTTCCGATTGATATTCCCGAGGCAAATTTAATTCTGCTTAGCATAGATGGCGGCAAAGAAAATCATAACAATATAAGAGGCGATACCTATGATTTAATTTTAGAAAACATTAGAGGAGCAACATCTAACAATATTTGCCTTTATGCTGCAATCAACAATATCAATCTATACGACATAAAAGAGATTTGCACTTTAGCAAAGCAAGAGCCTAACATTAATGCTGCGTCATTTAATTTCCATGTGCCGTACTCTAATACCAAGCATCTTGAACTTAGCGTAGAGCAAAAAAAGGTAGCGTGTGAAATTCTAAAACAACTTATAAAGAAAAAATATCCTATTTTTAATTTAAAAAGTGCATTTAAGCACATCACGAACAATACTTTTAAAACCCCTTGTCATCAATGCGTTGTTATAGAAAACGGAAAGCTCTCAACTTGCGGACGCTGCATACATATTAAAGATTTATGTCAAAAATGCGGCTATTTTTTCGCTGCTGAATATTCGCTAATCTTTAGCGGCAATATTCGTGTTATTTTTGATATGTTAGGTACATATTTAAAGTATGTTTAGGAGTTAAAATCCTTAAAATAATGAAACTATTAACCGCCATTATAAAACGTAGATTGTTGCGTTCTAAAAACCCTTTTACCTTTACTAGCCGCTATGATAACCAGCTTGATTATATGGGTATAGAGCATCTTGGTCTTTATGTTCATATACCTTTTTGCGCTGTAATTTGCGATTTTTGCCCATATTGCAAACAAGTATATCAAAAAGCACTGGCGGATAAATACATAGACGCTCTTTTAAAAGAAATTGAATTAGTATGCAAAAAACAAACTGATAAAAAAAGAGTAACTAGCTTATATTTTGGAGGTGGCTCTCCTGCTATAGTAGCCGACAGATTGTCATGCATTATACTTAAGCTTAAAGAATATTTTATAATTGAAGACGGCATAGGGGTAGAACTGCATCCAGATGATGTTACTCCTAAAACGCTAGCTATTTTAAACTCAGCAGGAATAACACGCATCAGCATAGGAGTGCAGTCATTTAGCGAGAGTTGCTTAAAGAATTTAGGGCGTGAGACAATAAATAAGTCTGAGTTGTTTAACAACTTAAAATCTACCGAGTTTGAAACAGTAGCGATGGACTTTATTTTTGCGCTAGATGGACAAAATTTTTCAACTATTAAAGCAGATATAGAAACAGCTTTTAACGGCGGAGCTAATCATGTGGCACTTTATCCGTTTATTGATTTTGCTTTGATGAAAAGTAATGTAAAAAAAATGAGTAGCAAAGATATGAAAAAATTACTATATAAAATTTATTCGTATTGTAACTTGCATGGTTATGTGCGTGATTCGATTTGGACATTTGCTAAGCTGGGTACTAAAAAATATTCCTCTATGACCCGTGACAACTTTTTAGGCTTTGGATGCTCGGCTACTACGCTAACAAAAAATCAATTTAAAATTAATACATTTAATGTAGAAGCCTATATTGATAGAATTAGCTGCAGCAATCTGCCAACAGCTCTTACTATAGATTTTAGTCTGCGCCAGCGTATGGTTTATTGGTTGTTTTGGAGACTCTACACAACCCAGCTCGATCCAAAAGATTTTTTAAAAACTTTTGGTGTTAGCTTAAAAAGCATGTTCGGCTTGGAGTTTAACATAGGACGCATACTAGGATTTCTCAAAAAAAAGAAGAGCATCTATTATCTAACTAAAAAAGGCATTTATTACTACCATTACTTTGAGGGTTACTATACGCATGCCTATATAGATAAAATGTGGCACATTATGCGCAACGAACCCTTTCCAACAAGCTTAGAACTTTAGAATATGGAATAATTTCAAAGTGCATTTGACTAAAATTTAGATTGAACCCAATAGTTTAAGTTAAATTTGCCACTAACTTTTGACACGATTATTTTTAATTCAACATAAAAAAGGGCTTGTTTTCGATAAAAACCTGCCCTTCCCGTCAATTTTCAGCCCTATCTTGTTGATAATAGCCCCGGAAACCAATGTATTAACGAATTTTGCTTGCCATTCATAAGATAATATTACTATAAAATTGAATGAATATCAATCAAATATGCCTCATATTAAGTTTCAAAATCGAAAACGCATTTTTTATACGCAACAACGCTATCTTTTGCATGAGTTATACTTCTTCCTACAACTATATAAGTGCTACCAGCCTCTTTAGCGAAAGTCGGTGTAGCAAGGCGTTTTTGGTCGTTAGTATCATCGCCTTCTAGTCTAATACCGGGAGTTAGCCCGACTAAACCCAGCTTATTCATTTCACTAACTTCAAGCGCAGAGCAAACTACTCCGTCGCAACCTGCCTCTTTTGCATTTTTTGCGTAATGAATTACCGTATTTTTAAGTGGAGAACTAATCAAAAGTTCTGTTTTTAAGGCTTCTTCATCTATAGAGGTTAGCTGAGTTATAGCTAAAAGGATTGGGCTTTTAGCACCAACTGCCATCGCACCCTCGTCCAAACCAATTCTCGCCGCTTTCATCATACTAATTCCTCCAGCGGCGTGTAGGTTTGTAATATCCACTCCAAGTCTACCTATGTTTTTCATGGCGTTGCCCACAGTATTTGGAATATCATGAAGTTTAAGATCTAAAAAAATCTTTGCTCCTTTTACTTTTAATTCTTCTATTATGCTTGGACCTTCTCTATAAAATAACTCCATGCCGATTTTCAAGAAGGGTTTAAGCCCCTCTTTTTCAAACGGCTCTAAAAAAGCATAAAGCTCCTTCTTAGACGGAAAATCACACGCTATAATAACTTCTTTTTTTATTTTCATTTATTTTCTCCTTTGTTGCCGCATAACGACAGCGAATAAACCCGCATGATATATCGGGACACAATTAGCATACATTAAAACACACAAAAAAACAACTTCTTTTATAACCATAGCAGATTAAATTAAATAATTATAGACATACTAAAAATCCCACCTTAATATAAAAATCAAGATGGGATTTTTAGTAAATGCACTACCAATATTTAAGAAGTCAAATCTCTAAATATCATAGTTAAAGAGTCATCTGTTATATCTTGCTCATAAAAGCAAGTAATGGTTAAAAAATATTCTATATCATTATATTCAAATCTAGCTAATGCTTGATTATTTTCTAAAATATGAAAATATAAATTTATATTGTTATTTGTAATATTTTGCGTAAAATTATTAAAACGCTCATATTCTCTAAACATAAAATAACGATGTACCCTTATTCTAAAGTTGATTAAAAATGTATTTTGTCCGTCTAATGTAACAAATGATATAGGAGCTAATGTATAGCCTAAGAGAAAATCTTCTTCGTACTTTACAACATATCTAGTAACTTCTAAACCATTGTTCTCGTTTTGTATTTGCTCCCTATTAAACAATATCAAATGTTCTATTTGGTATAAGTAATCTAGCGTAATATTTTGCGAAATAGCATCTTCTTCTGTATAAATTCGTGGCAAATCCGGTATTGTTGAAGGATAGGTTACATCAGGAGTTAGAGGCAATATAATACTCAATACTGCAATAGCAGATAAAAGTATTAGCGATGCAGCAACCGAAACATAACGCAGTACAAATCTTTTTGTTTTTCTGTGTTGAGGCTGTGGCACTTTAGGAATAAGTTCTATCTCATTCTTTTCCGCCCATTCTTTGAATGGCTTTTCATTAAAAGCTTTTTCTACAAATTTTTCTAAATATTCCATAATTTTTTATAGGTACGGGAGCTCAATGAACTCCCATACTTTTTATTTGATTTTTAGGAGTTGCATCCTAATTGTAGGGGACGCACTCCTGGGCGTCCCGCTATAATTTACTTGTTTGGTTTTTAACCTTCGGGACGCACTCCTGGGCGTCCCGCTATAATTTACTTGTTTGGTTTTTAACCTTCGGGACGCCCAGGAGTGCGTCCCCTACAGTTTTTTTTAAGGTTCGGGCGGTTAATACCCGCCCATACAATAATATAATTATTGTGTTTTTTCAATAAGGTTATCGTAAAAGCGGGTATTAACCGCCCGAACCTTAGACAATATGAGTAATAAATGCGTCAGAAACTTCGCCAATACGGTATAGAGGCACTAAAGCGTGCCCCATAGAAAAACCTGTTTTTACATATAGATAAATATCGTTTCGTATAAGCTGATTTGACGCATTGTAATATCTTATCCTGCGGTAACCATAAGCAATCATTATATGGTTGCCATTGCTGATGTTATGAAATATTAAATCGTGATCTGCAAAAGTTTCAATGCCGGTAAAACCAACTATCGAATATCCTGCCATAAATAAAGAAACCAACTCTCCTCTTCTAAAGGCGGCTGTCATAGCAGCTTCGTTTAGTTGATTATGACCAGCACGCACACTTTGCAAAGTAATGCTTCTTCCCTTAAGTCCTGCCTGCATCATCATACCCCATATATATTGATGTATCGTTACACCGTGACCACCGCCCATCAGCATAAACAACCGACTTTGAAGTTCTCTGGCTCCTTCTTGCCTACCACTCCACATCCATCTGCTTGACATATACATTCCAGCTGTTTGGTTTGGTATGAGATTATTTATGCGTCTGTTATAAAAACCAAATACTACAGCACCGCCCGTAACTCCGCAATGATAGTCGGATAACCAATGAGGAGTTCTATCCGCAATAGCAAATCCTGATTGTGTTCTGCGATTAAAATTTACACGCTCTGTCCAAAATTCAATCGAATCTCCACCTCTTTCACTTGTTGTATCGTAAGAGTTATTATTATCTAATTCGCCACCACCAAATATAATATCGGAGTTATCTAATTCGTTACCACTAAAGAAAGCATCCTTAAATATTCTCTCGCTACTATAGAGCTGCTCTTCTTGTGATGCTTCTGCTACTACAATTCCGCCAAAACCAAATAATGAAAAAGAGGCTAATAAAACAAGTGCAAAAATGAAAGTAATAATTATTTTTATCTGTATTTTTAATCTTTTTATCATATGTAACTTATCCTTTTTAGAAAAGATCTTCCCCCTTCATATATAGAGAGTGTTA